>Ga0224514_10000160_pt1 | contig 21996 bp, 21 predicted proteins | sample SF_May12_sed_USG_3_FD_169107 | JGI IMG/M metagenome (GOLD analysis project Ga0224514, IMG submission 169107) | Sediment microbial communities from San Francisco Bay, California, United States - SF_May12_sed_USGS_24 | ecosystem: Environmental > Aquatic > Marine > Sediment | place: USA... | reverse complement strand
CCGAATGGCACTAAGTTAAGCCCCTTCAGCACGATATTTAGCCCTATGTGGAATATCTACCATTTCATGTCTTGGTGAGGTCAATAATGCAAAGTTTTTTCGTCTCCTTTTAAGCGCTCTTGGTTCTCGTCTGCCCGGTCGTTCTGGAACAATATTTCCCGCAATTGATTCATAAAGTTGCTCAATTAATCGATCTCTTTCTTGACGACTTATCTTATCCAGGTTTAGATGCGGTTCCCATTGTCGTAAAGATTGTACGCTGCCCTTAAAACTGATTCTCTGTGCCTTCACATCTTTTCTATTGGCTGCTTCAAGCATAAGACAACGAATACTGTTGTAAACTATGAAGTGCATCATTATTTCCTTGCGTACCATGTCAGGGGTTTTACAGCGTAGTATATCCATACCCATAGTTGTCTTGATATCCCGAAAAAATAGTTCCACATCCCAGCGTTGCAAGTAAAGATCTGCAATCTCATCGGCTGGATATTTCTTAGCATTAAGCAAGGTGGCGATAATATAAAAGCTGGTGACCCTGAAACCTGGTTCTTTAACAGTTACTTTGATCTGACGTAGCAAAAGCTTTTCCGGTAGCTCTTCCCAATCTTTTTGAGAATAACTGGAAGCTTTACTTCTAGACGGCTTTTTCCAGTGTATCAATAAATCATCTTTACCAAAGACCTTGACTGCTTCAGCCTTGGTTACAGGATGTCGTCTGGCGAGTGTAAGCACAGAATCAACACCCATCTCTTTAAATTTGGATATGTCATAATAACTACAAAAAATCTTGTCTCCAAGAAAGATATCTCCTGATTTAAAAGTACTCCATTGTTTACGTAGCATGGGAAGTTCATGGCTTTTTTTGTTTCCAATTTCGTAGCTAAGCAAGGCTCCTGTTTGCAGAGAAAAACAAGCACAGATAGAGGCTTGAGGGAAGCTGCAACCAGGTTTTTGACGACTTTGCTGTGGCCAAACATGTTGGTTTTCTGCTGTGTCAGGCATACTGACTCCTGTCCCATCTACAACAATAACCCGGCGGCCATTCAATTTAGAGGGTTCTGCTTTACTCTTTAGCTGCTTTGATGTGTGCCGAAGTATCGATTCAAGAGAGGATAGATCAAGTTTTTTTCTTGCCTGGCAGTAGGCCGACGTTGAGGAAGAAGGTAATGCTTGTGACTTCATTGCAGCAAAAGCCTGTAGCTTCCGAACCACTTCCTGACATCCTCCATCAGCGTCCAGAATTTGAGAAAAAAAGGCCCAAAATGTATTTTCTCGACTGAACCATCGGCGGCGGCTCAATGCGCCGGATTTTGTCGGGTTGAGATACTTCTTTGGAACAAATTTGCCGAAACATTCACCAAGTTGACTCAGTGATTTCTCCTTCAGCTGCGCTACTTTCTCAGCCAAAATCTGTTGGGCTGAACGGGGCTTTCTGCGGAGGGTTTGAAAGTGGAAATTGGGGAATAAAGGTGTATGATTTTTCATGCCCAATTATACCATTTTCCCCTTATATTTCATGCTCTTTTTCTATGCTAAAACCGCTTAACTTAGTGCCATTCGGGACACATCCCAATTAATTAAAATGCTTAACTTAGTGCCATTCTGATGTGTCCCTGTTAACTATAAACGGTGCTTTCGGATTGATACTTGCTCAAGTGTTTCATTCATGAATTCAGTTCCGCAATCCTGTTCTTTTTCAAACCAAGATAATATATTGAATGCTTGTTTTTCATCCCTTAATATTTCGCAGAAATCTAATAACATAGGGGTCTTGAAATAACTCTCTTCTTTTTTAACCGCCTCAATGGCTGACTCATAGTCAGTTATTTGGCATATGAACGGCAAAACTGAGGAATGAATATTATTGAGTAAAGAATCTAATATCTTGGCATTATCGCTTATAGCCAAATCATATCCGTTTTTAAATTCGTCATCTACCCAGTTAGGAATATAATGATTGTGTGCCGAAACAATTAAATTATTTTCTAATTTTTTATTGTAAATATTCTTATACCACTTGCTATAGCCAGACCCTCGAACAAAAGCATGCACATCAAAAGCGCATACTATATCATCTACATTTCTATGATTTCGTGAAAAGTAAATTTCATAAGAGAAATCTTTAATATCTTTTTTGAGGCTTATACCAGATCTTACAAAGCGAAAGCCATGATCGACAACCACTGGGTAAATATAGTTTTCTACAATTGCTTCAATTCGCTCTTTAGGTTTTAATTCTGGGTATATTTTTTCCATTTTGTTTTTAGGCTATAACGATGAAGCTCACCTTCCACGTATTACGCAGGCTAAAGCTGATTTACGGCAATATCGCCAAAACATTAAACCCGTTCGATTCAAGCAATGCACAAGTGGTAGGGTGCAGTGTTGGGTTATATTTTCTCCACAGCTTTCAAAAAATCGGAAAGTCTGTTCACGGCATCTTCTTCCTTTTCCGGGAATTTCATGTTTTCTATGCCTGGACGTGTGCATTTATTTTTATCATGACCTACGAGGTCACACCATGCTTTGCTGAGAGAGGTCCTTTTGCAGCGCGATATAGTAGCATTATGGAGTTTCATGAATTTAACTTGAATACTCACAATATTATCCTGAAATGTAGTGAAGACAGGGTTATTTCCTTGCTTCATGAATCTGATGGAATGGATCATGATCCTGACATGCTCTATGAGGTCAAACTTAGCTGTTTTGTACTGCCCATTTCTATAGATGTAGAGAGAAATGATACAACCAAAAACTACACCGATAAAACTGGAGGCCAAATAGTTGATTGTGGGATTCATTGGAAAGACCTCCTTGCAGTGTTTATTGGCGGGCTAATGGGAGTGATTTCTTTTATAGGCATAGTTGAGTTTCTTAAAATATAACCAGTTAGTCTAAAGTTTTCTCTAATTCACCGCCAAAATGACGCACTCGCCCACATATGATGTTACTCATCAAAAAAACACTTATTTTTCAAATATCCTCCTTCTTGATATCATTATAATTTGCATGATATCAAGAAACTGTATATCGCCGGATTTCACTTATCCAGTTTATATCAAAAAAAGCCCGAATCCGTTGCCGGACCGGGCTTTCTGACTTTTCCTTATTTCATTTCCTTTCCCATTTCTCTTTCCCCCGAAATATTGATTATTCATTTATACATAAAGCAAACTTTTTTGTAAATACATAAGATCTTGTTGCAAGCTTACCAATTTCGGATTGCGGATTGTAAATGCAAATTACAGATTACGGGGTACTGGTTTATTAATACCTTTTTTGGGGGGGAGTGACAAGCCCGGCAGGTTTATATTGCTAATCAACACCAGTAAGGGAGAATATCAGTCAGAGCAATACTTTAAATTAACATCAACATTTGTCTTGATGCTATTGATTGCCTGTTGATTTTTGCTTTTCAGTATGGATATTAACTTATCAACGTATTCCTGATCATGGGAAGATAGTTTATTTATAATATGCTTCGGTCCCTGGCCTGACCATAGCCATGTGGGGTGGACACCAAACCTGACAGAGAGCTTACCTACATTATCAACTGAAGGGCTGGTTGCACCCTTTTCCCATTGGGCAATGGATTGATACTTTACACCGATATCCTTTGCAAGTGCTTCAAGGGTCAGACCGGCTTCCCTGCGTAGAGCTTCAATTCGCTCCCCTCTCTCTTTCTTTGTCCCGTCACTCATGATGACAGCTTTACAGGAATCACTTTTATTTTCAATACAAGTATCGCTTGTATAAATAGCTTGACAAGCAGTTCTTCCTTGTGCAATTTATATAACCTAAAGGGAGAAAAGAAATAGCCAATACAAGAACCTCGGGGAGGCATTATGGAATCATTTTTAATTGTCGATGACGATTCAAGATTATCGGCACTTTATAAATTTTTGATCACTGTAAAATTCGAGGGGGCCCTTATCAAGTGTGCAGAAAATGGTTTGGAAGGCTTGGAAAGAGCGGAGGAAAGCGATTATTCATTAATTATTTCCGATATCGAAATGCCCGAAATGGACGGCATCGATTTTTATAAAAACCTGAAAAAGGAATATCCTTTTCTTGCCAAAAAAACCGTTTTTATCACCGGAAGTCCGAGCGGCACCCATCTCTCCTATTTTGAGCAGGAAAAACGCCCATGGTTGCCGAAACCCTTTGATCCCTATGTTTTTTTTGATTTTATTGAAGCGGCTTTCAGGAAGTGAAGGGGGGAGAAGAATTGTTGCAAGTTACAGGTTGCGGGTTGTGAGGTCATCAATAAATCGGTGGAAACGACGCTTTGCTCCTTACTCCGCCCTTTCTAAAATCCTGTGAACCCTGTCTAAAATTATCTTTAATCTGGATTCCCGACCAAGCCGAAAATGACATACCTTCACCCTTGAAATCCGATCTCCCGTTTATTTTTTACCTCCGGCTTTGCCAGCTCTCTTATGGCATGAATAAGACCTGTAATCGCCTGATCGTAGCTTGAAACTTTTCTCTCAAGGTCATCGAGCTTTTTCATCATTTCTTTATTTGATGCAAGCATTTCTCTTAATTTAGTAAAGATCCGCATTATCTGGATATTAACCTCAATGGCCTGTTTGCTTTTGAGTACACTTGACAACATAGCAACACCGTTTTCTGTAAAAACGTAAGGCATGTACTTCCTGTGCTCTCCTCATTTTAAGGTCACATCTTGTGATTTTAAAGAATCAAACTCAACTTTTGATAACTGAAACATAAAATCTACAGGGAATCTCTCTGCATTTCGCTTCACAGCCTGGTTGAGCACTCTCACTTCCAACACCATAAAGCTCTGCCAGGTCACGGTCAAGCATCACCTTCTGGCCCCGTATCAGCATTATTTTCTTTTCTATAACCTCAACAGGCAAACTTGCAATCATTTATATCATTTCCTTTCAGATCTAAAAAAACCCGAAACCGTTTACCGGTCCGGGCTTTTTTCCTTCAATATCTTTGCTTTCCCCATTTAACGCACCCCCAAAGCTTTTTTGCTACATTCTATACATAAAGCAAACTTTTTTGTAAACCACTTTCAAAGCAAAAGCAGGTTGCTGCTTTCAGGTTACAAATTGCTCGTTGAGAGCAGCATGAAACAAGCCGGGACAGCAGTTTTTTTACATCCGGATAACCCTGTCTGAATAAAGAATTTCCCCCTCTTTCAAACAAGCCCGACACATCCCCACAAAGCTACAAAGAGTTTGACTTTATTGGCTCTGTTAAGCTATTTTATAAGGCTTTAAATGGAGGACATTTTGACTGACAAGAAACTGACATACGCCGATTCAGGCGTTGATATTGAAGAGGGAAACAGGTTTGTTCAAACCATTAAACCGCTTGTAAAAAAAACTTTCAGGCCTGAGGTATTGACGGGGCTGGGCGGTTTTGGCGGTCTTTTTGAACTACAGACTGCTAAATATAAACAACCGGTCCTTGTATCATCAACAGACGGCGTGGGGACCAAGCTAAAAGTCGCTTTTATGATGGATTCCCATGAAACAGTTGGCATCGATCTTGTGGCCATGTGTGTTAACGACATCCTCGTCCAGGGAGCGGAGCCGCTCTTCTTCCTCGACTATTTTGCCACGGGCGCCCTCTCTTCGGAAAAAGCGGCTACCGTTGTCAAGGGGATTACCGACGGATGCAGCCAGGCGGGCTGTGCCCTTATCGGCGGTGAGACGGCGGAAATGCCCGGTTTTTATGGTGACGGGGAATATGATCTTTCGGGGTTCTCCGTCGGTGTTGTGGACAGGGACAAGATTATTGACGGCTCCACCGTTTCAGCCGGTGACGCAGTGATCGGGCTTAAGTCAAGCGGTATCCACAGCAACGGATATTCCCTTGCAAGAAAGGTGATATTCGACATATTGGGCCTTAACGGAAAAGACCTTATAGAAGGCACAGGAAAAACCGTTGGTGAATCGCTTCTGACCCCGACGAAGATCTACGTCAAGGCAGTGCTTCCACTTCTTGAAAAATTCAATATGAAAGGCATGGCCCACATAACCGGTGGAGGCCTCATCGAAAATATACCGCGAATTCTCCCTGACGGACTTAACGTGACCATTAATACAAATAGCTGGGAAATCCCCCCGCTTTTCCGCTTTATCCAAAAGGGCGGAGATGTGGATGAAATGGAGATGTTCAGGGTATTTAACTGCGGTATCGGTTTTGTCCTCATTGTTCCTTCTGAGGAAGCACAGCAGGCGGTAAACCATCTGACGGACGCCGGTGAAGAGGCCGTCATTATCGGTACTGTCCAGGCCTCGCAAAATGATGAAAAGAGAGTAGTACTTAAGTGAGCGACAAAACAAGAATAGCTGTGCTGGCCTCGGGAAGGGGAAGCAATTTTGTCTCCATTGCCGACGCCATTAAACGTGACGAAATTAACGCCGAGATCGTTCTGCTTATATGCAACAAACCCGATGCCGGAGCTATTGATGCTGCCCGTTTTCGCGGCATTGAGGTTAAAATCCTCCAATCAAAAGGTGTACCTGCCCCTGAATATGATGAAAAACTGGTCCAGGTCCTTAAAAGCTGCAATCCCGACCTAATCGTTCTTGCCGGTTATATGAAAATCGTAGGCAAGCAGATTATTGATGCCTTTCCCATGAAAATCATCAATATTCACCCTGCTCTTCTGCCTTCATTTCCCGGCCTTGATGCACAAAAGCAGGCCTTTGATTACGGTGTAAAAGTAACAGGCTGCACCGTCCATTTTGTCGATGAAGGAGTTGATACGGGCCCTGTCATTTTACAAAAAAGTGTCCTCGTCGACGATGACGATACGGCTGAAACATTATCTAAAAGAATTCTTGCCGAAGAGCATCGTTTGTACCCTGAGGCAATAAGGCTTTTTTCTGAAGGAAAACTCAAGATAGAAGGCCGGAGGGTTATCATTGAGAGGAGCTGACTCCTTTCATGAAACGGTAATAGTCAGCGCCTGTCTTTTAGGCGTAAAATGCCGCTATGACGGAAGCGACAACCTGAACAGGGGGCTTATTGAAAGATTGAAAAACTGTCACCTCATTCCCCTTTGTCCCGAGCAACTGGGAGGACTGCCGACACCGAGGGAAGCGGCACAAATTGTTGAGGGTGACGGCTTTGACGTTCTTAAAAACAAGGTATCCATAATGAGTACGGCCAATAAAGACGTGACGGAAAACTTCATTACCGGCGCTTATGAATCTCTGAAGATCGCAAGGATAACGGGAGCGAACAAAGCCTTTCTCAAGGAAAAAAGCCCCTCCTGCGGTGTAAAGAGAATCAAACGAAATGGTGTTGAGATAGAGGGAAGCGGTGTGCTGGCGGCGCTATTAAAAGAGGAAGGGCTGGAGGTCTTTGGGGTCTAGGCGCTTAACATAAAAAATGAAAAAACATCATACTTTTCTTTGGCGGCATTTATGCCCCTTAAGGGTAAAGAAAGTAATGCCCTCCGGGCATAAACAAGATTGCTAATAAATGAAAAAAACAATTTATGACGTCATCATATACGGTGGAAGGCTCTCGGGCCTGCTTGCCGCCGCTCTTTTAAGAGACAAGGGGGCAAGGGTACTGCTCCTCAATGACGAAGGACATTCAAAAAAGGTCACCAAAGGCTATCGTCTCGACTTCCAGATGATGCCCCTCGGCAATATTCCCGACAGCCCCGTTGTCACCAACATCCTTGGCCGCATAGGCATGGGACTCAGCAACGGGGACCTATTTCATCCCACCAGGTTCCTCTTTCAGATCGTTAATGAAAAACACCGCCTTGACATTCCCTGGCATGCCGGAGAACTCCGTGAAGAGATAGAAAGAGAATTTCCCGGTGACCTTGAAGCGCTTCTTGCCCTTCTCGACGAAGGGGATTCCTTCAGGGAAAAGGTAACCGACAAAGACCACGAAAGGGACGAAATATTTCCTCCTTACGATTTAGCATCGAAGCTTTCCTGGAAGGTGAGAGGAATGGGTAAAACATTCCACCTCCCCGAAGAGAGCCTTAAGAAAAAACTCGAAAAGGCGGCAATATCGGAGGATTTAAAAAAAATGACCTCTCTTGCCCTGCAATTTACCTCTTCCCTTTATGCTGCATCTGATAAGCTCCCCTGCATGCCTTTGCTGCCGAGAGTGGCCGGTTATTACCCCAAAGGCGGCATGGTTGGCCTTAAGAAGCTCATTTTATCGAAGCTGGAAGAAAGGGGCGTCGAAGTCGAAAAGAGTTCTGACATCAAAACAATTTCAGTGGAAAAAGGGAAAGTGGCGGAAATCACCTTTGAAACAAAAAACAAAAAGATCCGCACGCAGGCACTCATATTTAATACGGTTCCTTCAAAGCTGGCAGACCTGTTGCCGGAAACTTTCTTCAATAAACCTTTCAGGCAAACCCTTAATGATTATAAACCCTGGGGACAGTGGCAATCGCTTTTTATCGGTATCGATAGTGACAAAATCCCCGTCGGGATGGATGATAACCTTATCGTCGATGATGAAAAAGGGTCTTTTATAATCCAGATTACTCCCCTCGATGAAAAGGGCGCTGCCCCTGATGGAAAGAGGCTCGTCAAAATAAGCAGGCCCCTTGCTATTTCGGCCACCTCTGAAAATAATGAGGAGGTGAAAGCCTTTGAAGATTATGCACTGGAAAAACTAAAGCATCTCATCCCTTTTACCGACAATAAGGACCTTGAAGTCATTCACAGGGAGAAAGGCAAGCCGACCGGCACAGATGATTACCTCCTTGACGGCAACATAGTTACTCCCCCGGGCATTGGAATCCTTTCTCCTCTCTCGCCGTATAAAAACCTTTTTCTCCTGGGTCGCGAAATTATCCCTGCCTTCGGCATTGAAGGAGACTTCCTCGCTGCCGACATCATTTCACACCTGACACTGGATATCATATCCCAAAGGGAGAAGTGATTTGCAATATACAGCCAACCTCCTCTCTATGGGAGCACTTACCCTCTATATAATCAGCTTTGCAGTGGCCCTCACGGAAGCATTGAAAAATAGAGAAGGCACCCCTTTATTCAGGTTTATCCTCATTCCCGCCCTGCTCTTTCATCTGGCAGCCCTTATTGTAAGATCTTACTACGTAGGTCATGCACCGATGGCGAACCTTTACGAAACGCTTCTTTTCTTCAGTTTTTGTGTCGGGATCTCTACGCTTGTTTACGGTCTTCGCTATCCTGTCAGGATGATAGAGCTTATCTCACTGCCCGTGGCATGGATGCTGCTTTTCCTGGCCATAAGGGCAGACCATAAATTTACGCCCCTTTTCCTGGCGCTCAAAACGATCTGGTTTGAGGTCCATGTGATGGCCTCCTTTGCAGGCTATGCCCTCTTTACCCTCTCCTTTTCGGCAGCCTTTTTCTTCCTTTTTTATATGAATAAGGATTTCAAGAAGGGGAAAATCTACGAGGAGATGGTTAACTCGGCCAATGTATGGGGATTTTCCTTTTTTTCGCTTGCCATGTTCAGCGGCGCCATCTGGGCCTATCTTGCCTGGGGTAATTACTGGTTCTGGGAACCGAAAACAATCTGGTCATTTATTTTATGGTTCTATTTTGCCGGTATTATTCATGGTCATTATCTTAAAAGCTGGCGCGGCAAAAGGGTCGCCTGGATGACCATTTTCGGCTTTGCAGTTGTCATCTTTACTTATGTAGGCGTAGGGCTGATGATGAAAAGCAGTCATAATTTGTAAGTGATGAGATCATTAGACACAGATTTACACTGATTAACTATGATTTACATGATTTTGCTGAAAATATATTAAGCGGTCATTTCTAACCTGGCAAATTAATAATATTTTAAGAGTTTTATCTGTGATAATCATAATTTATCATAATAAATCAGTGTCAAAATATTTTTTTAAAAAATTGGAAAAATGTATAAATACCTGAGTTCCATAAAACTGACCCTGCTTCTTACCTACCTCATTGTGGCGGTAACGATGACTGGCTCCTTTGCCCTTCTTTTTCACAGGGAGGACTTTGATACGATAGACAGCTACGTCCTCATCAACTGGATTAGCAGAAACTCCCCTGCCCTGTCATGGTGGATCATTCTTCTCATAGCCCTTGTCTTTATTTTCTCTATTAATACCATCCTTTGCACCTATGAACGTCTTGCAGCCCTTGTGAAGGCCTGGAGAGGCAAGCAAATCGAAGCAGCAGATGACGAAGAGACACGTGTCAGTGAAGACATAGAAAAAGAGAGAGGCCTCAGGCTTAGAGCATTCCTTCCTTACATAGCCCATATCGGTTTTCTTATTGCCCTGGCGGGCCACCTTGCGGGGAGCCTCTGGGGATTCAGGGGGGCAGAGATCCCTGTAAAAAAGGGGGAGATCTATAAAATAAAAGAAGCCCCCGGCCTGTTGCTCAAGCTAAACGATGCAACCATGGAAATAGGCCGGAGAGGATACCCTGAAGAAATGTGGGCCACTGTTGACTTGCTTTCCGGCAAGAAAATCCTCAAAAAACACAAGGTAGAAATAAATTCGCCCCTTGTTTATAGAGATATAGCCGTCTATATAAAAAATGTACAATCCTACACAAAAGGTATTATTCTGAACAGCAGTGACGGGGAAAGGACTTTTTCTTTTCTCCTGGCTCCCGGCAAAGATGCCTATCTGGGCGCCGGGGGATTGACGGTAACGGCTGGAAAAATTGATGAAAGATACGGCGCCATGGAGATTTTGCTTTTTAAAGATATGAAGCTCGTGGCGAGAAAGTGGCTTACCCCTTATAATCCTTCCTATAAAACCCTTTCTTATGATGGTATGACCCTCTCTGCCGGGAAGTTAAGTATTTCCAAAACAGCTGTTCTAACCGTCAACAAGGACCCCGGCGCAAAAATCGTTTTCTGGGGGCTTCTCCTTTTTGCAGTCTCACTGCTGGCGCATCTTTTTTACAGGCGAAGCAAGTGATCAATTGAGGTCGGTTTTTCCAAATTACAATTAAGATAAAAATACCCGATTTAGCTTGTCACCGGGACCGCAGGCCTATAAAATAGAACCTTAATCCCGGAAACCATGCCCAACTGCCGTTTCCAGGTTAATAAATTCAAGGAGTATCGCTATGCCCGAAGGACAGAGTAATTGGAAAGAGAGTTTTTTTGATGAAGCAGAGGAGATCAGGATGAAAGATCCTTTATCTTATGTGCTGGGAGCCATGGATGAAGGTGAAGTCATGGTCTTTAAATATGCAGATGCCGTAAAAATGGCGGGACACTCCTGTGCAGCCGTATCAGGCGCCTACAAGATAACAGCCAAAGCCGTTAAATTTCTCTATGGCGATGAACCGGGAGTAAGGGGCGATATCAAGGTAACCATTAAAGGAAAACCGACGGATCTCGCTTACGGCCCCATGTCGCAGGTTATGTCTCTTATTACGGGCGCTGCCACGGAAACAGGTTTTCATGGCCTCGGTGGAGGACGTTTCGGCAGGTATCAACTGATGAATTTCGATGAAGACAACTTTGTGTTCAATACCTTTATCTTTGAAAGAAGAGATAACGGAAAAAAAGTAAAGATCGTCTACAACCCTCAGGCGCTCCCTGAAAACCCGCGTATGGGTGAAGTGGCGGGCCTCACTATTTCCGGCGCTGCCTCGAAAGAGCAGAAAGAAGAGTTCTTCTCACTCTGGCAGGGAAAGGTAAAAAAAATATTGCTTGAAGAAGACCGGTATGCCGGCCTTTTTGAAGTAGAAGAAGTGGCTTAAGAATCCCCTTCATCCCTTAAAGGGGAAAAATGGGGGGGGGAGACAAAAAACATAAATGGCCTGTAGAAATGAACACCTCTACAGGCCATTTTTTTATTTAAAGTGAGAAACTCATAAGCCGGGTTCTGTCTCCCCTTGCGGGGCGGTAATCATTCATCTAGGGCAGGAGTTGCCTCCTGCCTCAAGCAACCAACCCGAAGGCCCTGGACGGGCCGCCCTTAAACGCCTTCCTATTTGGTCTTGCTCCGGATGGGGTTTACCAAGCTTTTCCGGTCACCCGGAAAACTGGTGAGCTCTTACCTCACCTTTTCACCTTTTCCCTGTGGCCAAAGCCGCAAGGTAGTCTTTTTTCTGTGGCACTTTCCTTAGGGTCGCCCCCACTCCCCGTTAGGGAGCATCCTGCCCTGCGGAGCCCGGACTTTCCTCTCGTTCCCTCTGGAGAACCAGCGATTACCTGAGCTTCTCACCCTTCTAATTATATAATGAAGCCCTTATTAATACAATGGGCGAGTGTCAATCTTCCACTTTGATAATACGGTGGCAGTTGGGACACTGGTAGAGCTTTTCATACCTCATGACATCGTTTACCAGTTGAGGCGGTATGTGCATATGACACCCTGAACAGGCATTGCCGTTAACACTGATGATGACAGGCCCCCTTTTCAGCCTTGAACTGACAGTCTCGTAAACGGCTGCTGCTTCGGGAAGGATGGTTTTAAGATGAGTGTCTCTTTCCCCTCTTACGGTTTCAAGTTCTGCTTCCATTTTCTCCCTGTTTGCAAGCAGTTTTCTCTTCTCCTCTTCCATGGCAGCCTTCTTTTCGGCAAAGTCTGCTTCAGCCGTTTCCAGTTTTTTAGACTCTTCTTCCGTCTTCTCCATGAGTTCAAGCAACTCATCTTCTATCTCGGTGTTTCTCTTCGTTGCCTGGTCAATCTCTTTGAGGGAGGCCTGGTATTCAGTGTTGGTTTTTATCTCGCGCAATCTTTCTTTAAATTTGGTCAGCTTTTCCGTATTGATGGTAAGTTCCTCATCAAACTCCTTCTTCTGCTTTTCATGAATTGCCAGCTCATCCTTTATCTCCGTTGCTACCAGTTCATCCTCACCAAGAGCCGCTTCGAGCCTTTCAGCCTCCCTTGGGAAAAAGTCAATGTCACTTTTTATCCTCTCAATCTTCTGGTCTATTTCCTGGAGCTGTTCCAGTAATTTCAACTGATCTTTCAAATTCCCACTTCCTTTCCTGGTATTTATACTACAACAAAAGGTTCCTTCTCACCGCAGAACGCTGCAACAGGAAGGTCAATTTTTTTAATCTGCAATTTTTCTCTCAGGATTTTCGCAAGGCCCTCTACGACAATCTTCTCAGATGAAAAATGCCCCGGATCTATAATGGACAGGCCCATATCTTCGGCTTCTCTCGCCTGATGATAGCTTATATCCCCTGAAATATAGAGTTGAGCCCCAAGCTTTGATGCAAGCCTTATCAAACTGCCGCCACTGCCACCGCAAAGCGCGATACGGCTAATTTTTTTATCCCCATTGCCAAGTACCTTGATGCTGTCAACATTGAAACGCTCTTTGACCAGCGCGGCAAATTCTCCCAGGTTTTTTTCTCCCTTCACACTGCCGACCCGCCCCATACCTGCCGAGTTGTTCCCTTCAAAGGGCTCCATGGGTGAAGTCTCTGTGAGACCGAGAAGATCGCCCAGCATATCGTTAATTCCCCCTTCTGTGCTGTCCAGGTTTGTATGGGCCGAGAAAACCGTAAGTCCCGAACCTATCGCTTCTTTGATGATTTTTCCCTGTGGAGTGGAAAAATCTATTGTTTTTACCGGTGAAAATAAAAAAGGGTGATGCGTAACAAGGAGGTTAAAGCCCTTTGATGCCGCTTCTTTTACGGCAGCCAGCGAGGTGTCGAGGGCAACCATAATCCCCCGGGCTCCATCATGAGGATTACCGATCTGCAGACCCACGTTATCCCAATCCGCCGCATAGCGGGCGGGAGCTATTTCTTCCATTATGCTGAAAAGATCTTTTATTAAAATCACCCTTCTCCCCATGAGCAGCAACAAAAAAAAATGCACCCTTTCAGGTGCATTTTTTTGTATTTTGTATCATATTTTTTTTTATGCCATCATAACAGCAGATTCTCATTTTGCTCTCTTTCATGAAAAATCTGGTGGGCCCACCTGGACTCGAACCAGGGACCTACCGGTTATGAGCCGGTGGCTCTAGCCAACTGAGCTATAGGCCCGTAATCAAGAGAGTAATTTTAACAGATATAGCGCTAAAGTCAAGTGAATTCAATCCATTCCAGGCCACCATCACCGGCGTCGTTTCAGCAGGAGAAAAAGGATGATTTTTCGTCTTTATTGTCTATAAAAAAATGGTATCATTGTGCCCCTTGAAAGGTGATAAAATTCTTTTATGATTAACAGCAAGTTTGACCCTCTGGCCGAAAAATCGAACAGGAGCCAGTGGAAAACGCTCAAAATACTGGCTATCTATCTCTGGCCCACAGGCAGGGGAGATCTGAAAAGGAGAGTTATAGCAGCGCTCCTTTGCCTGGCAATGGCCAAGGTTGTAAACGTTTACGTCCCCTTTCTCTATAAAATGGCCGTAGACAGGCTGACCGTTACAGATATGGCCATCAGCCTCCCTCTGGGCATTATTATTGCCTATGGCGGGGCGAGGTTCCTTACCCAGTTTTTCGGCGAACTGAGAGACCTTATCTTCGTTCGTGTCTCCCAGCATGCGCAACGAACCATTGCCCTCAACACATTCAAACACCTCCATGAATTGTCACTTCGCTTTCATCTTGACAGGCAAACGGGCGGCCTTTCGAGGGTCATAGAAAGAGGAACTCAGGGCGTTCAGTTCGTACTTGGATTTATCCTCTTTAACATTCTCCCCACATTGCTGGAAATCATCATGGTTACGGCCGTTCTCCTCTATCAGTTTAACATCCTCTTTGCAGCCGCCACCTTCCTGACCATTGCCGGCTATATTGCCTTTACCCTCCTCGTTACCGAATGGCGCCTCAAATTCAGGCGAAAAATGAATGAAAAGGATACGGAGGCCAATACCAAATCGATAGACTCTCTCCTCAATTATGAAACGGTCAAGTATTTCGGCAACGAAGAACATGAGTATAAACGCTTTGACGGGTCCCTGGCAGGCTATGAAGATGCCGCCGTCAAGAGCCAGACCAGTCTTTCCCTGCTGAACATGGGACAGGGCCTTATTATCGGACTGGGGCTCATTGCAGTAATGACCATGGCTGCCGGAGGGGTTATTGACGGAACCATGACGGTCGGTGACTTTGTCCTCGTTAATACCTTTCTTATACAGCTCTATCTGCCTCTCAACTTCCTGGGATTCGTATACAGGCAGATAAAGCAGAGTCTCGTCGATATGGACAAAATGTTTGAACTAAGAGAGATTGATACCGAAATAAAGGACTCTCACCAGGCGGGGAACCTGGTAAGAGGAAATGGCGAGGTTGAGTTTAGGCGGGTCAGCTTTGCCTACAATGCAGACAGGCCCATACTCAAGAATGTCAGTTTCAAGGTATCATCAGGAAAGACAGTGGCAATTGTCGGACCGAGCGGAGCAGGTAAATCAACCATCTCAAGACTGCTCTTTCGTTTCTACGACGTAAGTTCCGGCGCCATAGCAATTGACGGGCAAAACATCCGTGAGATAAGCCAGCACTCTTTACGCCGTGCCATAGGCATTGTTCCCCAGGATACAGTGCTTTTTAACGACACCATCGCCTATAATATTCAGTACGGCTGTCCCGACTGCAGCAGGAAAAAGCTTATTGAAGGCGCACGGCTTGCCAGTATCGACGATTTTATTAATACCCTGCCCGATGGATACAACACCCTTGTGGGAGAAAGAGGGCTCAAGCTCTCCGGTGGTGAAAAACAGCGCGTAGCCATCGCAAGAACAATACTTAAAAATCCGGAAATACTCGTCTTCGACGAAGCAACGTCAGCCCTCGATTCGAGTACGGAAAAAGAGATACAGGCATCGCTGAAAGAAGTATCAAGAGACAGGACGACAATCGTTATCGCCCACAGGCTCTCAACCATTGTCGATGCCGATGAAATTCTGGTGCTCATTAACGGAGAAATCGCAGAGAGAGGACGCCACAGTGAGCTTTTAAAGGCGAAAGGTGAATATGCGCTCATGTGGGCCAGACAGCAGGAGGCGCAGGAATACAGGTCGAAGCTTGACATGATGCATGAAAAATGAGCCTCTTTTTACGGGAACAGAGTTGCCTTTGGGCGGAAGAAAGAGCACTTTTTCAACTCCCAACCGAGATAGAAGGTTGCAATATGGATTTATTTATATTACTATTTTTTTATTTTCAGCGATTTAACCTATACAAAGGCTAAATGAGGTAGGATCTAAATGTCACTCGTCGGCAATCTGGAAGGGCTCCCTTTTATAGACGTTATACAGCTCCTCAATACGTCGAGAAAAACAGGCACGCTATCTCTTAAAAAGGGGAAGCGCGAATGTGTCATCGTTTTCAGTGACGGCTACATTACGGGAGCAGCCTATCCCAATAACCAGGAAAACATTGGAACCGCCCTGGCAAAACTCGGCATACTTTCCCCGGAAGAGGCAGAACAAACATTCAACAGTTGGAGTCAATCAGGAGAGGCAGGCAAGTCATTGGCCGCTTTACTGCTGGAACAGAACAAGGTGGATAAGGGCCAGGCCCGTAAAGGACTTGAAAAGCTTGTTGAAATCGTCACTGTCGACGTCGTAAGCTGGACAAAGGGAAACTTCACCTTCGATTCTGAAATCACCGCTCTACCACCGGACTTTGCCTATTATTCGGAAGCTGCCAGCGAAGATATCTACGTAGATAGCCAGATGGCGCTCATGGATGCCCTTCGCATATTCGATGAAATGAAGAGAGACGGCACGCTTCCCGAGGAATCAGACGAGGACGAAGAGGAAGAAGAAGCATCAGCAGAAACTTCCGATGATCTGTCGGCAGATATTCTGGGCCTTGACAAGGTGGATAAGATAAAAAAAGAGATTCCCGAAATGTACAAGCCGCTGGAGGAATTCGACCCGGCCGATATTCATCGCCAGCTTGTTAATGATCAAATGGCTCAGGTCCCGGAAAAGGACCGGGAAACTTTCGCCCGGTATCTTGCCAGATTCTCCTCCCACGTTGATACCACTGCAAAGGTACAGGAAGGCAGCGCTGTCGCGCTTGTTCTCTATAGCGCCGACAAGCTGCTTGAGCATGCATTAATGACCCTCTGCAATAAAGAGGGTATTTTTGTTTTTAATACGGCAGGGGCCGATGAATTTGAGGCCAAGGTGGCGCAGTGTGTGGCTAAAGAATTCCTGACCATTATGCTCTATGACAGGCCGGGCGATAAAGAAGGTGAAATCCCGGGAGACAAGCTTCTTTCCGCAAGGGCCCACATGAAAGAAAAATATCCCTATACCCCTGCTTTACAGCTGGCCCCCCCCAAGGACGATGACTTTACACTTAAATCCTATGCAGATAACATCAGGACCGTTATTCCAAAACCTTCTTTTTCTGAAGAAGAAGTCTATATTGACAGCCTGATCAGGTTTCTTGAAATATTGCGATCTTCCCTGAAGTCACTTATCCCGCAATCGCAGGGGTGACTTCTTTGATAATTTTTTAATTAATTCTTTACCCAATGATTTAAACTCAATAAAACGAGGTCAGGTGTAGCGATGGATAAGACGAAAATCGATCAGATTCTGGAAATAGCATTTGAAAAAAAGGTTTCAGACGTTCACTTCGAAGTGGATAATCCTCCCTTTTTCAGGGCAAAGGGGCAACTCGTTAAATCAAAACTCCCCAACCTGACACCCAAGGATACGGAAGATATCGCCCGGGTGGTTCTTGCAATGAACAATAAAGAACTAACCGACGATTTAAAGGAGCAGGATGCTTCTTACACTATCGCCAACGGCGGGCGTTTCAGGGTAAGCCTCTTCCGCCAGAAGGGCTGCATGGGTATCGTCATGCGTGTCATTCCACCCCATATCGGTACCTTCCAGGAACTTAAGCTCCCCGCCGTCCTTTCCGAGATAAGCAAGGCGCCCACCGGTCTGATTATTGTTACCGGGCCCACAGGTAACGGCAAATCAACAACGCTTGCCTCCATGCTGAGGCACATCAATGAAACCTACAGCTACAATATTATTACCATTGAAGACCCCATAGAGTTTCTCTTTAGCTCCGATAAAAGCTGCATTATCCAGCGGGAAGTGGGAATTGATACGGATGCCTTCAGCCATGCCCTTAAAACTGCTCTTCGTATGGACCCTGATGTTATTATGGTAGGTGAAATGAGAGACCTGGAAACAATCGATGCCTGCATTAAAGCAGGTGAAACAGGGCACCTCGTTTTTTCAACGCTTCATACCCAAAGCGCCGCTTCGACCATTAACAGGCTGGTAGGCAACTTCCCGCCCGATTCACAGGAAGTTATCAGGCAGAGACTGGCAGATATTCTGGTAGCCATCGTTTCTCTTCGTCTCATCAAAGATAAAACGGGTGAGCAGATCCTCCCCGTTGTGGAAATAATGCGTACAACAACAACGATCCAGGCATGTATTCGTGAAGGCAAACTTGATGAGCTTGAAAAGCATATTGAAAAGGGCCGTGATCAATACGGCATGCAGTCCATGGACCAACATCTTGTCGATCTCTGCAAGCAAGATATTATCACCCTGGAAGAAGCAAAGCGGATCACCCATTCAACGGACCTGGAGCGAAAGCTTACATTTACATAATAAAGTCAGGGCCCTTCCCCTTTTTATTTATTTTTTCTTTTACCGGAACAGGGCTGCCCCTAACCAGCCCTGTCCGGTCTGATCTTTCATTTCGGACATAGTGAGAAAGCTTTTTTTTAAAGGAGGTTAATCCCTATTGAAGCTTTCCACTTTCTTCGAAGTAAAATACAATTTTAAGAGAATTCTCTTCTCATTATCTTGCCCTTACATTTTGAGATATGATATGTATTTACTTTATCATTACCCCTCCCAACGGCTGCCCGCAAGGGACATAAAGAAATTAAGGGGAGCTATGACCCGCTTCGGAATGAGAAGCTGATTTGTTTACTTGAATATTTCTTTTTTATATTGAGAAAGAAGGGAAAGCAATGAAAGAGCATTCAAAAGTTGTCGAGATAAAGGGGCATATTATCGATTCCCTCATCCTGTCAAAAGTTTTTGATGAAATCCTGGCACGGGGAGGTGATTATTGTTCTGAAGAAATCGATGTGGGAAAAACAAAAAATGACAGCAGCTATGCCCGAATTAAGGTAACGGCGCCCCATGATAAGATTCTTGCCGGAATTCTCGAACGACTCATGGAACTGGGCGCCGTCACCATGGAAGAGGAAGATGCAGATCTGGCAAAAGCAACAAAGGACGGTGTCTACCCTGAGGGATTCTACTCTTCCACAAACCTGGTCACAAAAATAAAAGTGGAAAATAAATGGTTCCCCGTCGACAACATCTCCATGGATTGCGGCGTTAAGGTTGATAAGGAAAATCAAAGGGCCCGCTGCGTCAAGATGAGTGATGTAAAAGCAGGCGACTATTTTGTTATCAGCGCAAAGGGAGTCAGGGTTTCGCTGCCTGAACGTTCCAAAAAGAAAGGCGCCTTTCAATTTATGAGCAGCGGCGTTTCTTCTGAAAAGCCGATGGCTACTCTCATAACAAGGGTGGCAGAAGAAATGGTTCAGTTAAAAAAAGAGGGAAAAGGGAAGATACTTTTTGTTTGCGGACCGGCCATTATCCATACAGGTTCCCGGAACTACATGTCAAAGATCATTGAAAAGGGCTACCTGGACCTGCTCTTTGCCGGAAATGCCCTTGCCGCCCACGATATTGAAGCCTCCCTTTACGGGACTTCCCTCGGCGTTTCCCTGAAAAAGGGCCACAACGTTCCCGAAGGTCATAACCTTCACCTGCGAGCTATCAACACGATCCGCTGCTATGGGGGGATTAAAAAGGCAGTCCATGCAGGCATCCTCAACAAGGGGATTATGTATACCTGCATAAAGGAGGGAAAGGAATTTCTTCTGGCGGGCTCGATACGGGATGATGGCCCGCTGCCGGAAGTTATTACCGATGTTATCGAGGCCCAAAGAGAGATGAAGAAAAGGCTCGAAGGCGTTGAAATGGCGGTAATGATATCAACCATGCTTCACTCTATTGCCGTGGGCAACCTGCTTCCCGCCTCGGTAAGGACCATCTGTGTCGATATCAATCACGCCACCATTACCAAGCTCATCGACAGGGGAACGCACCAGGCCACGGGGCTGGTCATCGATTCGGGAACCTTTTTAAGAGAACTCTGCCACCGCCTGCCATGAATCATATCCTCCTTTCACCACCCGATTTTTATACCGTCGATTACGAAATCAATCCCTGGATGCATGTAAGGGAAAAGCCCGATTCCGCACTGGCCGTTGAACAGTGGAACGGCTTTTATGATTGTTTAAAGACTCTGGGCTTGAAAATCGAAACTATCTCCCCTGCCGAAGGCCTGCCCGACATGGTTTTTACAGCCAACGGCGGCCTCGTTTATGGAAACAAATTCATCGTCAGCAACTTTCGCCACAAAGAACGTCAGAATGAATCGGACCTCTTTGAAAACTGGTTCCGGGAGAGAGGATATGAAATAATAAAACTTCCCAAGTCGCATTTTTTTGAAGGTGAGGGAGACGCCTTTATTCTGGGCGATACGCTGGTGGCAGGTTTTAAATTCCGCTCCCATATTCAATCTCACAAATTCATTGGAGAAGTGCTGAAAAAAAGAGTTCTGTCACTGGAGCTCATACAACCCGAGTTTTATCATCTTGATACCTGTTTTTGCCCCCTCGACGACAAATCAGCCCTTTACTATCCCGACGCCTTTGATGACTATGGAGTAAAGGCGCTGGCCCATCTCATCCCTGATCTCATTGCAGTCAATAGTGACGATGCCCTGAATTTCTGCTGTAATGCCGTTGTCAGGGGACATAACATTATAATGAATAACTGTTCCCGTGAGCTCAAAACCCACCTGTCGGAAAGAGGTTATAATCTTCACCTCTTTGATTTCAGTGAATATATCAAGGCCGGCGGAAGCGCCAAATGCTTGACTCTGTGGCTGGACAGGTATGGGACAAAGGGGTAACTTTTAACTAAGCTATTCTTTCCCCAAAATTAGAGGAGAAAAACAATGAATACCGGGTAGCTGTCGTTCCGGCCGGAGTCAGCACTTTTATTGAAAATGAGCATGAAGTTTTAATTGAGAACGGTGCAGGGCTCGGCAGCGGCATCAGTGATGAAGCGTATAAAAATACGGGCAGAAAGCAAAAGAGGCCCTATAAAAGGCCTGAGGAGGCTTTGGAGATTGCCTGGCAAATCATACCTTCGTCTTTTTGAGTTGAGTAGCTTGGGTTGAAGAATAAAAGCCAACATAAAAGGGCATAATGAAATTTAAATGTTGGGTTTCACTTAGGCTCTGCCCAAACCTGCTATCCACAAACGGAGCATATACAGCCGTCCTCCTTATTCCAGGTTTCTTTTCTCCTTGTCATCCCCGAATGCTTCTATCTTCCCTGTCATCCCCGAGCGATCCTATCGGGGATTTGGTTTTGGTTGAATCCCTTTAACAAAACGCCACACCTTAAAACCAGATTCCCGATTAGACACCCGGGAATGATGTTTGCTTGGTTGCTTGGGTGCTTGGTCTTGTGCTTGGTTGCTTGGGGTCGGACCAAGTCAACTCCCTAATATTAAACGATAAAGTGCTTGGTTGCTTGGGGTCGGACCAAGTCAACTCCCTAATATTAAACGATAAAGCCTCCAAATAAGCCCCTTTTTTCGCCTTAAAAGCCCCTTTTCAGGGGTAAAATGAAGCTTCTAAGAAAAATCAAAAAAATAGGGGAAGGTTTCAAACCTTCCCCTACAGGTAATAAAAACAATGCCATGGCTGCCATGGGGTCGGACCAAGTCAACCTCCTGATTTATTTGAATAAATGTTTAAAAAGAGGGCTTTTATAATGCTCAGAAGGCCCTTTTTAGTATCAAAATGAGCCTTTTAAGAAAACTTTTACCACGGAGAACGCAGAGAGAAAGTCCTTTCAAAAACAATTATCCAGGAAGCACACGAAGTATCACTAAGAAAAGAATAGTAAGAACGGGTTCCAGGGGGCAAGGATTCGAGGGGATAGGATTTCAGGGCTCAAGGAAATACTTTAAAATCATAAGATAT
>Ga0224514_10000159_pt1 | contig 22230 bp, 20 predicted proteins | sample SF_May12_sed_USG_3_FD_169107 | JGI IMG/M metagenome (GOLD analysis project Ga0224514, IMG submission 169107) | Sediment microbial communities from San Francisco Bay, California, United States - SF_May12_sed_USGS_24 | ecosystem: Environmental > Aquatic > Marine > Sediment | place: USA... | reverse complement strand
AATCCGGGTATTATGCCATTTCGTGAGTTATTGCTTTTAGTAAATCAGACGCATCGAAAAGGTCTAGAGAGTGAATAGATTAAAGTGAATAGTTTTTGTTGGTAAGTTGATCATGATCAAGGGGATATGTAATAGATGATCGGTATAATTTATATTTTTAAACAAGGTTATTAATGTGTCATCAATTTTTTTTAATCCAGAGCTGATTCGCAAATACGACAAGTCGGGCCCACGTTATACTTCGTATCCTACCGCAGTTCAATTTACTGAGTCATTTTCTATTGATGACTATAAGACGCAAATAGCTAAGAGTAACCAGACGGCCAGTCCTTTATCACTTTATTTCCATATTCCGTTTTGCGATACCGTTTGTTTTTATTGTGGTTGTAGTAAAATAGCAACCAAGAACCGCAATAGAGCACAGCCCTATCTTGATCATGTTTATAAAGAAATGGCTTATCAATCAGAATTATTTGATAACACTCGTAAGGTTGAACAACTTCACTGGGGTGGGGGTACGCCAACCTTTATCAGTCATGAACAAATGAAACAGCTCATGGAACGCACACGGCAATATTTCAACCTGCTTGATGATGATAGTGGTGAATACTCAATTGAGATTGATCCAAGAGAAGCCAATACTGAAACCATTACCTTATTGCGTTCAATTGGTTTTAATCGGATAAGTTTAGGAGTACAGGATTTTAATCCTGAGGTACAAAAAGCAGTAAACCGCATCCAAAGTGAAGCAGAAACCCGTGAAGTTATCGAAGCAGCAAGGGATACCGGTTTTCATTCAGTCAGTCTTGACCTGATCTATGGTTTGCCACACCAATCCGTTCAAACGTTCGATGAAACCCTGGACAAGATCCTGGATCTATCACCCGATCGTTTGTCCGTATTCAATTATGCTCATCTTCCTGAAATGTTTAAACCGCAACGCCGTATTAATGTAGAAGATTTACCTGATCCGGACGAAAAACTGGCTATATTACAACATTGTATAGAAAAGCTAACTACGGCCGGTTATGAATATATTGGTATGGATCACTTTGCCAAGCCTGATGATGAATTGGCCATTGCCCAGAAAAATAAAACGCTATATCGCAACTTTCAGGGTTATTCCACGCATGCAGATTGTGACCTGGCAGCATTTGGTATTACCTCGATCGGCAAGGTTCATGATTGTTATAGTCAGAACCTGAAAACGATTGATGAGTATTATCAGGCGATTGATGAACAAAAGTTACCCGTTTATCGCGGCATTGTGCTAAGTGAAGATGATAAGTTACGACGTGAAGTGATTAATCAGTTAATTTGTCATTTTGAACTGGATAAAGTACAGATCAATCAGTCTTTTAATGTTAACTTTGATGAATATTTTGCAGTAGAAGTATCTGAGCTAGTTGAAATGGATCAGGATGGCCTGGTTGAATTGCAGGAAGGGTTTATCAGAGTTACTGCTTCAGGAAAGTTATTGATTCGAAATATTTGTATGGTATTTGATAAATATATGCGACTTCAGAAAGAGGCACGTTTTTCCAAAGTTATTTGATTTTCTTCAATCAGGCCCATCAGCTCAAGCACTTGGCGATATGATTACCTTGTGCAAAGTTAATCCCCATTGTTTTTATCATATTCAAAGTCTCTTCATTTTCTACAAACTCAGCCGTTGTTTCAATGTTCATAATTTCAGCAATGCGCTGTATGGCTTCAACAAAAGCCCGGTCAGTTGAATCAGTGGTAATATCTTTTATAAATGCACCATCAACCTTTAGATTATCAATGGGCATATTTTTTAGATAAGAATGTGTTTTGTTGATTGTTGTAACTGGTTGAGGCCAATACTGGTAAGGACAATGAATAAAATAATACTGCTACTAAAAGCTAGCAGCAGTAAGAGCTGGGTTTTATTAGGCTTGCATTTTATAAAATTGAATAGCTTAGCTATATGAGCTTTGACCATGACCGTAGTATTGCCTTGTTTGGTTGGGGGGTACCAACATTATTAGGTCGTAGTCCGTCGACTTAAAGTAAGTCCTGATGAATATAACGGCAGGATGCCCCGGTTTGTTTAATTTTTCAATATTAATATATGGATAATACTGGTAAAATCAGTCTAAATTGTTGATTTATATAATGTTCAATGGGTGTGACAGTCTATGTCAGGAAATACACTAGGCAAATTGTTTACTGTAACCAGTTTTGGCGAAAGTCATGGCTTGGCGATTGGTTGTGTCGTGGATGGTTGTCCCCCCGGACTGGAACTGAGTGAAGCCGATCTGCAAGGGGATCTGGATCGCCGCAAACCTGGTCAAAGCCGTCATACCACTCAACGCCGAGAAGCGGATGAGGTTCAGATACTTTCCGGCGTCTTTGAAGGAAAAACGACAGGTACGCCTATTGCGTTGATTATTCATAATACCGATCAGCGTTCCAAAGATTATTCCGATATTATGAACAGCTTCCGTCCAGGTCATGCGGACTACACTTATTTACATAAATATGGCCTGCGAGATTATCGTGGTGGTGGGCGTTCATCTGCTCGTGAAACAGCGATGCGTGTTGCGGCCGGCGCCATTGCCAAAAAATATCTCAAACAACAATGTGGTATTGAAATCAAAGGCTATATGGCACAGTTGGGCCCAATTAAGTATGAACAGTTTGACTGGGATGCCGTGGAGCAGAACCCGTTTTTCTTTCCAGATGTGAATAAAATTCAGGAACTGGAAGATTATATGGATGCCCTGCGTAAAGAAGGTAACTCTGTCGGTGCACGGATTAATGTCGTTGCTACAGGGGTTCCACCGGGGTTGGGTGAACCTATTTTTGATCGGCTGGATGCAGATATTGCGCATGCCATGATGTGTATCAATGCAGTCAAAGGTGTAGAAATTGGTGCTGGTTTCAATAGTGTTGAGCAAAAAGGCACCGAGCATCGTGATGAAATGACACCGGAAGGTTTTTTAAGCAACCATGCAGGAGGTGTACTCGGTGGTATTTCATCAGGGCAGCATATTGAAGTGAGTATGGCATTAAAACCAACCTCTAGTCTTCGCCTGCCGGGTAAGAGTATTAACCTGAAAGGTGAAGCTGCGGAAGTGGTAACGAAAGGACGTCACGATCCTTGCGTAGGAATCCGAGCCACACCGATTGCGGAAGCCATGTTAGCCATTGTATTGATCGATCATTATCTACGTCAGCGTGGGCAAAATGCTGATGTACAAGTGACTACACCTGTTATTCCTCCAGAAGTAAAATAATCCATCCGAGTAAGGCCATTTGGATACGATAGCCCATCAATCCAAAGCGCCTTACTGGCGTCTTTCCGGATTTTATTTTTTCTATTTTGCAAGTCTCGGTGCAATGCTGCCTTACTGGGGCTTGTATCTGAAGCATCTTAATTATGATGCTGCCGCCATTGGTACTCTTATGGCTATCATCATGGGTACCAAGATCATTTCACCTAATATCTGGGGCTGGATTGCGGACCATACCGGTAAGCGTATGGCCATTGTGCGTTTAGGTAGTTTGCTGGCCGCGATAAGTTTTGCTGCCGTGTTTTGGCAAACTGGCTACGGGTGGCTGGTTATCGTCATGGTAGTATTCAGTTTTTTCTGGAATGCTGCTTTACCGCAGTTTGAAGCAACGACCTTTAATCATTTGCGTGATGAAACCCACCGTTATAGTTCTATTCGATTATGGGGTTCGGTAGGTTTTATTGTTGCTGTCTGGTGCCTGGGGTATTTTCTTGATGGCGAGCAAATTCGTTATTTACCAATAGTACTTATTGTTCTATTTTCCAGCATTTGGCTTAGCAGTTTATTTGTACCGGAAGAAGCGGCAGGGCATTTGCCGATGGATCATGAGCCATTACGTAAAGTATTAATGCGCCCTCATGTTATGGGTTTGCTTATTGTTTGTTTCCTGATGCAAGCCAGTCACGGGCCTTATTATACTTTTTATTCTATTTATATGGAAAGCTATGACTATTCCCTTGGTGCGATAGGGGGGTTATGGGCATTAGGTGTTATAGCCGAAGTGGGCGTGTTCATGGTTATGTACCGCATGGTTCCGATGTTTGGCTTGCGTAATTTATTAATGATGAGTTTGGGTTTAGCGGCTATTCGTTGGGTATTGATTGGCGTATTTCCGGAAAACTTGCCAATCATGTTGTTAGCTCAACTACTCCATGCAGCAACATTTGGCACTTATCATGCCGTAGCCATTCAGCTTATCCATCAATATTTTTCAGGGAAACATCAAGGTAAAGGCCAGGCACTGTACAGCAGTTTAAGTTTTGGTGCAGGTGGTGCCCTTGGTAGTTTACTAAGCGGTTATACTTATGATTTTCTTGGGCCATCAATGATGTTTTATGGAGCAGCGGTAACGTGTATCGTGGCTTTTATTATTTCCTGGAAATGGGTTTATGACAGGTAAAGATAATAAACAGATAGTTGAAGCTATCTCTTGATAATAGTCAACATTATCGTGCTGAGATAACGAGTTTTGAAATAACACGCTTAACACCTTCGTGTGCTTCAGCAATACGGACAACGCGACGTTCAACCTGCCTTGATGGCACATGTCCATAAAGGTAGACCACACCTTTGTAGGTATCTATATCGATGTTAGTTGAACTAATTCCTTTAGCCTTGATGAGTTCAGTATTAATACCAGCAGTAATACTGGCGTCCGACAAAACAGTACCTGCTTTACGCTCATCTTTACCCACGTAATAACCACCAACTGCAGCGCCACCAATAAGAACAGGAGCACAACCATAACTGAGTGAAGCAGCAACAATTACTATTATTGAATTTATTTTTTTCATGGTAATGAATTCTATTTAATGGTTACTGATTTTAACGCGTATTTTGTAGTTGACTCAACATGGCTTGAGCAGAATTTGAGAGGGTTCGGTTTTTATGCCAAACCACACCAAGTCGTCGTTCTAACTTAAGTCCTTTTACTGATAATACAGTCAATTCATTGTTTAACATAGAGCAGGGTAAAACACTCCAGCCCAGACTGATACTTACCATCATTTTAATCGTTTCCAGATAATTTGTCGCGAGTCGTATATTTAAGTCTAAACCTTCAGGCTGAATAGTTTGTTCGATGATTTCACGTGTATAGGTACCATGGGTGGGAAGTATGGCAGGCTCTTTTGCAAGTGCGACCAAGGTTAAATTCTGCCTTTTAGTCAAGATATGATCTTTATGGACCACGACAGCTAAGGGATCTGGCCATATAAACTCGGCATGTAAGTCATCAGGTGTATGCAGTGGCAGAGTGACAATACCCAGTTCCAGATCACCATGCTCAACGGCCTGACAGGCTTCTTCCGAATCCATGAAATGCAAATCCAGCTCAACCTCAGGGTATTGTTTGGTAAAATTACGCAATACCGGAGGTAGTCGATGCAAGCCAATATGGTGACTGGTACCAATACTCAGCTTACCAGTGGTTTTACCAGAGAGGTTGGAAATGGCTCGTCGACTATCTTCCACGTCGAGTAAAATGTTACGGGCGCGTGGTAGCAGGGCATTACCGGATTCAGTCAGTTCTACTTTTCGACCAATACGATCAAACAAACGTGTATTTAGCTCTGATTCAAGTGTTGCGATGCGTTTACTGACAGCGGGTTGAGTCAGGTATAAGTGTTCTGCTGCGTGCGAAAATGAGTGATTTTCGGCAACGGCAACAAAGGCCTGTAGTGTATCGATATCCATTAAATTTAGTATAACATAAAGGAATCGATAATATGAAAATAATGAATTTGTGTAATAGTTGATTTGGGTCTATATTTCCTGCATCTGAAAAGAGGAAGCAATAATGGCCGGCAAGACCTTATACGAAAAAATCTGGGATCAACATGTGGTGCGTGATAACGGTGATGGCACCGCACTCTTATATATAGATCGTCATTTGGTGCATGAAGTTACCTCCCCCCAGGCATTTGAAGGTCTACGTCTGGCGGGCCGCAAGCCCTGGCGTGTCAGTGCCAATTTGGCTACACCTGATCATAACGTGCCAACTACAGATCGTAGCAAGGGTATCAAGGATCCGATTTCACGTATCCAGGTGGAAACATTGGATGATAATTGTGAAGAGTTTGGCATTACTGAATTCAAAATGGATGACATCCGTCAGGGGATTGTGCATGTCATCAGTCCGGAGCAGGGTGCGACCTTGCCGGGAATGACCATTGTCTGTGGTGATTCGCATACCTCTACCCACGGTGCCTTGGGTGCCTTGGCGCATGGGATTGGTACGTCGGAAGTGGAGCATGTGTTAGCCACGCAAACCTTGGGACAGAAAAAATCCAAAACCATGTTGATTAGTGTGGATGGCAAAGTAACTGCGGGTATAACCGCTAAGGATATCGTGTTGGCGATTATCGGTAAGATTGGTACTGCTGGTGGTACAGGCTATGCCATTGAGTTTGGTGGCGAAGCGATTCGTGACTTATCCATCGAAGGTCGCATGACCGTTTGTAACATGGCCATTGAAGGTGGTGCGCGTGCTGGCATGGTCGCGGTGGATGATAAAACCATTGAGTATGTAAAAGGCCGACCTTATACACCGAAAGGTTACATGTGGGATATGGCTGTTGCGCAGTGGCAAGATCTGCATAGTGATGATGATGCTAAGTTTGATGCGGTAGTGCATTTGGATGCAGCAAGTATTCAACCACAAGTCACCTGGGGTACTTCACCCGAGATGGTGGTTGCTATAGGAGATAAAGTACCTAACCCGGCCGATGAAAGTGACACTGTTAAGACAGAGGGTATGAACAAGGCGCTGACCTATATGGGGCTGCAAGCCAATACTCCGATCAACGAGATTTACGTGGACAAGGTTTTTATTGGTTCATGCACTAACTCTCGCATTGAAGATTTGCGTGCCGCAGCAGAAGTGGCTAAAGGTCGCAAAGTTGCTGATAACGTCAAACTGGCTTTGGTTGTACCGGGTTCTGGTTTAATTAAACAACAAGCTGAAAAAGAAGGACTGGATAAAGTGTTTATCGAAGCCGGCTTTGAATGGCGTGAACCGGGTTGTTCCATGTGCCTGGCAATGAATGCTGACCGTCTGGAGCCGGGTGAGCGTTGTGCCTCAACATCAAACCGAAACTTCGAAGGTCGACAGGGGCAGGGTGGACGAACGCATTTGGTTAGTCCTGCTATGGCGGCGGCAGCGGCCATTACTGGACACTTTGTTGATGTGCGCGAATTAGTGTAAGGATTAGAACAATGGAAAAGTTTGAAACATTAAAAGCAATAGTTGTACCTATAGATCGCCCCAATGTGGATACCGATGCGATTATCCCAAAACAGTTCTTGAAATCCATCAAGCGTACCGGCTTTGGTCCTAATCTGTTTGATGAATGGCGTTATCTGGATCATGGTGAGCCAGGCATGGATAATAGCAATCGGCCGCTGAATAAAGATTTTGTTTTAAATATGGATCGTTATCAGGATGCAAAGATTATGATCGCGCGGGAAAATTTCGGTTGTGGTTCTTCGCGTGAGCATGCGCCATGGGCTTTAGAGGATTTTGGCTTCCGTGTGATCATTGCGCCTTCATTTGCCGATATTTTTTATAACAACAGTTTTAAAAATGGTATTTTGCTCATCAAGCTGGATGCTGATGTCGTTGATCAGTTGTTTAAAGAAGTCGAAGCAAAGGAAGGTTATCAGCTGGATGTAAATTTACAGGCACAAACCATTACTAAACCTGACGGTTCTGTGATTGAATTTGAGCTTGATGAGTTCCATAAACATCGTTTATTGAATGGCCTGGATGATATTAGTTTAACGTTACAGCATGTGGATGACATTAAAGCGTACGAACAGCGTCGTAGTCAGGAAGCCCCCTGGCTGTTTAATTAAATAATGATTTAACGCAGAGAACGCGAAGAATGCAGAAAAAATATTATTTTACCTTTGCGCCCTCTGCGTCTTTGCGTTGAAAAATCAGGAAAAAGTCATGACAAAGAAAATTCTCGTTTTACCCGGTGATGGTATCGGTCAGGAAATTGTAGCTGAAGCCGTAAAAATAATTAAAGCATTGCAAGCCGATGGTCTTGATGTGGAAATGGAACAAGGCTTGGTCGGTGGTACTGCCTATGATGAGACAGGTTCACCATTACCTGAAAAAACGTTGAGTAAAGCAAAAGAGGCCGATGCTATTTTGTTAGGTGCTGTGGGTGGCTATAAATGGGAATCACTTGATATTTCAGTACGTCCTGAAAAAGGTCTGTTGGGATTACGTGCAGAGTTAGATCTCTTCGCCAATTTACGTCCTGCAATTCTTTATCCTCAACTGGCTGACGCTTCAACCTTAAAACCTGAAGTGGTATCCGGTCTGGATATTATGATTGTGCGTGAGTTAACCGGCGGTATTTACTTTGGTCAACCACGCGGTATACGTACATTGGAAAATGGTGAGCGCCAGGGTTATAACACATTGGTTTATTGTGAATCAGAAGTAAAACGTATTGCCCAGGTTGCATTTGATATTGCCCGCAAACGTGGTAGCAAAGTGTGCTCCGTTGATAAAGCCAATGTACTGGAAGTTACAGAAATGTGGCGTGAAGTTGTTATCGAGTTACATAAAAATAATGATGATATTGAGTTATCACATATGTATGTGGATAACGCGGCCATGCAACTGGTACGTGAACCTAAACAGTTTGATGTGATGGTCACCACCAACATGTTTGGTGACATTCTATCTGACTGTGCAGCCATGTTAACCGGTTCTATCGGTATGCTGCCTTCAGCGTCACTCAATGCAAAAGGTCAGGGCATGTATGAGCCAATTCATGGTTCAGCACCTGATATTGCAGGTCAGGGTGTGGCCAACCCGTTAGCAACCATATTATCTGTTGCCATGATGTTACGTTATTCACTGGATGAAAGTGCCATGGCGGATCGTATTGAGCAGGCTGTTGATAAAGTATTGGTTCAGGGTTTACGTACACCCGATATATACTCTGAAGGTATGAATAAAGTAGGCACAGCTGAAATGGGTGATGCTGTGGTGGCCGCACTATAAATATTTTAAGTTAAGGGGAAAAAGAAAATGAAACGTGTAGGTTTTGTGGGTTGGCGTGGCATGGTGGGTTCTGTCCTTATGCAACGCATGCGTGATGAAAATGATTTTGCTGATATTGAACCTGTGTTTTTCACTACCTCACAAACCGGCCAAGCAGGTCCTGATGTGGGCAAAGAGGTACCTACATTAAAAGATGCTAACAGCATTGATGAGTTAAGTAATATGGATGTGATCGTGACTTGTCAGGGTGGCGATTATACTAAGGCTGTTTATTCTGAGTTACGTAAGTCTGGTTGGAAAGGCTACTGGATTGATGCGGCATCAGCTCTGCGTATGGTTGATGAAAGCATTATCGTTTTAGATCCGGTTAATAAAGACGTAATCACAAATGGTCTAGCTAATGGTGTTAATACCTTCGTGGGTGGTAACTGTACGGTTAGTTTGATGTTAATGGCCGTTGGCGGTCTGTTTGAAAAAGACCTGGTGGAATGGATTACGCCGATGACTTATCAAGCTGCTTCCGGCGCTGGTGCACAGAACATGCGTGAATTGATTCGTCAGATGGGTGCTATAAATGATAATGTTAAGTCACTCAATGATGAACCGGCTACTGCCATTCTGGAAATTGATAAAAACGTGACTGACTTTATGCGCAGTGATGCATATCCAACAGAAAAATGGCCTGCACCATTGGCGGCGAGTTTGATTCCATGGATCGATGTGCCTCTGGAAAGTGGTCAAAGTAAAGAAGAATGGAAAGCGCAAGTTGAAACTAACAAGATTCTGGGGCGCTCTGATAATCCTGTTCCTATTGATGGCTTATGTGTGCGTATTGGTGCGATGCGTTGTCATTCACAAGCATTGACTATAAAAATGAAAAAAGATGTACCACTGGATGAAATTAGCGACATGATTGCTGGTCATAATGACTGGGTGAAAGTGGTGGCTAATGAGCCTCATGTTACCATTAAAGAACTGACACCCGCTGCAGTAACCGGCACATTAACGGTGCCTGTAGGTCGCATGCGCAAATTATCGATGGGTAATGATTACCTGTCAGCATTTACTGTTGGTGATCAATTACTATGGGGTGCAGCAGAACCCTTGCGTCGTATGTTACGTATTTTGTTAGAAAGTTAAGTGAATAACCATGGGGAACACGGGGAAGTGCATATAAAGCATTCTTTCCCAGTGTTGCACTGTTAACGCGCTGGCAACCTAGGGTAAAAGTTTATGAGTAAAACATTTAATGTTGCTGTAGTCGGTGCGACTACTGCTATCGGTGAAGCGCTTGTTGAATTATTGGCAGAACGAAAGTTTCCTGTTGCTGAATTTTATCCACTTGATCATGAAGATGAAGCGGGTGGACGTATTGAGTTGAATAATAAGCAACATCTTATCAATGATGTTGCTGATTTTGATTTCAAAAAATCTGAGATTGTCTTTTTTGTTAGCGAATCCTCAATTTCCAAAAAGTATGTTCCGCTGGCAGTCGAAGCTGGTTGTACTGTTATTGATCGAACATCGGTATTTCGCAGTGAAGAAACAACACCATTGGTTGTCAGTGGTGTAAATGCGCAGGTAATTGGTAGCAGCAAACTCATTGTTAGCCCGTGTTGTATTACTATTGAGCTAGCGAAAGTGCTTAAGCCTATACATGATAGTGTCGGAATTAAGTCAATAAATGTCTCAACCTATCAAGCTGTTTCTGGTGTTGGTAAAGCCGGCCTTGAAGAAACAGGGTTGCAAACAGCGGCTCTACTGAATTTTAAGGAAATGAAAACCAGGGTATTCCCACACCAGATTGCTTTTAATGTTATTCCGCAAATTGGTGCCTTTGAAGAATCAGGATATACAAAGGAAGAAATGAAAATTATCAACGAGACTAAAAAAGTGCTTGCTGATGACGCTATTTATATTGATGCTACTACGGTGCGTGTTCCTGTGTTTTACGGGCACTCAATGAGTTTGTCTGTCGAAACTAAACAACCGGTTACTATTAATGAGGTACAGCGGTTGTTGAACGACGTTGCAGATGTAGAAGTGACTGATGTGGATGACTTTAACGACTATCCCACGCCGGTTACTGATGCAGCGGGACAAGAGACTATTTATGTAGGGCGAATTCGCAAACACATTGGTAACGAAAATGGTTTGTCTTTATGGATCACCGCCGACAATATTCGTGCATGTGCAGCCAGTAATGTATTACAGATTGCTGAATCTTTAATTTAGTGGCCAGTCTGTCAAATGCATTTTTAGTACTGAATAATATGCGCTAAATTATTGATAAAGAGGTGTTCAAACTGATTAAATTTTGGTAAAACACTATTTATAAGCTATAGTTACTGCATACTTATAAAGATTTTTCGAACATATTGCATCTAACTCATTGAAAAATATAAAGAATATGATTTTTTGCGTTTTTTTTAGCAAATACCCTAACGGAATGGAGAAGTACCATGTTGCGTAAGCTGGTCACTTTTATGACAGCCGTGTTGCTGATTACTACACCTTTGGCAGCCAATGCGCTGGGATTTGGGGCAGTTAAGTTGAACTCTGCTTTGAATGAACGGTTTGATGCTGAAGTTGAAGTATTATCACCAACAGCTGAAGACATGAAGAGTTTAAAGATAAACCTGGCTTCTCCGGCAGCATTTCTGAGAGCCGGGATTGAGCGCTCCGGTCTGTATAGCACTCTTTTGTTCGAGGTTAAGCAACGCTCTAATGATACCTATTTTATACACTTGTCTTCGAAGGGTGCAATTCGCGAACCTTTTCTCAACTTTCTGCTAGAAATGTCCTGGAAAAATGGACGTATGTTACGTGAGTACACGGTGTTACTCGATCCACCTGCACAATTTGCAGCACAACAAAAAGCACAGCAACCTGCAGTGATTGAATCGCCAGCAATGGCGGCACCAGCGGCTGTAGAAAAGGCTGAAGCTGAAGCGCCAGTAACTGAGCCATTTGTTCCTGCCCCCGTTGTTTCTGCACTAGCAACCAAGCCTGTAGCAAAAGCTGCTGATGATATTGAACTGTCTGAAGGTGAACAATTACCACGTGTTGGTCTTACTGAATATAAAGAAACTGACGCTGAAGTTAAGCAGCAACTGGAAGCGGCAAAAAAAGATGTGCCTGAGCTTAAACATGAACCAGCTATAGCTGAACCAGAAGTTAAGCCAGAGCTATTAGCCGAGCCTGAAATGGCTAAATCAGAGCCTGCACCATTACCTGAGCCAACTTCAGGCGACATGGTTGCCGAAAGCCAGCCATTTGCAGGGGATGAATTGTTCCCGACTATTCCATTAACCGCTTATCGTGAAGGGGCCATTGCAGATGAAATAACTGGTGAGCTGGATTACGGGATTACGAATAAAAATGACAACCTTTGGAATATCGCCAAAAGAATGCGCCCCAGTGAGGATGTCTCTATTTATCAAGTCATGATGGCGCTGGTTCAGGCGAATCCTGATGCCTTTGTTGATGGCAATATTCATCGCTTAAAAGTTGGTCATGTTCTGCGTATTGATGATCCAGCATTGTTCTCTGCCATGAGTCAACAACAGGCAGCCAATGAATATCAGAAGCAGACCCGTGACTGGGATGAATTCCGTCAAGCCGCAGCGGGTAGTGTTAAAGAGCAACCCGTTATTGCCACTCAGGTTGAATCGGAAACAGTAGTAGCTGAACCTGTGGCAAAAGGTGAGTTAACGCTGGCTTCTCCTGAAAGCAGTGATTTGAAATCAGGTACAGGTGTATCTGAAGATGCTATCAGTAATGACTTGGCGACATTAAAAGCAGAACTGGCGCAAATGCGTGACCAGGCAAATGCAGTAGATGGTCAAAATGACTTACTTAATTCACGCGTTCGTGAACTGGAAGGCCAGTTAGCAGATATGCAGCGAACTATTTCTATTAAAGATAATGAGTTAGCCGCATTACAGCAGCAATTATCAGATATTAGTCAACAACCCATTAGCGTCCCTGAACCTGCGCCGGTAGTTGAACAACAGCCAGTTGAGGCTCAACCTGAAGCAGTTGCGGAGCAACCTGCGACAGAAATGGTTGAAGAAGCCAAGCCTGAAGAAATGCCTGCGCCTGTGGTTCAGGCGGAAGTGGCAAAAGAATCGCCAGTTGAAATAGCAGAACGCATTGCGCAAGAGGAAAAAGAAACCCTCGCCCCAGTTCAAGAACCTGCACCAGCAACAGAAGAAGGTGTAATGGACATGGTCATGGGATGGCTCGGTGAATCCGGCAAGGTTGTGTCCAATATGGGTGCTGCTATTGGTGGTGTGCTGGGTGGCGGCATGACAATGTACATTGTTATTGGTGCAGTCGTTTTCTTTGTCATTTTATTATTGATTCTCTTTAAGCGTCGTAAACAGGGAGAAAACTTTCAGGAAAGTATTCTGAAAGGTACTCCATCAGGTGCACCTTCAGGAAGTGATGTACCTTCTACAGATTTGGCAACATCAGAGGAATCATCATTTTTAAGTGACTTTGCGGTTAGTGGTGCAGGCGCGATTCAAACCGAAGATTCTGAAGTAGATCCACTAACGGAAGCAGACGTATTCATGGCTTATGGTCGCTATGAGGCTGCTGAAGAACGTTTACAAGAAGCAATTCAGGCAGAGCCGGATCGTCATGAACTCAAGTTGAAAGTTCTTGAACTGTATAACGCTACCCAAAACACCTCGGCATTTGAAAGTACCGCAGAAGATATCTATGCCAGCCTGGGCGGTGATATTGCGGGTAATCCTACCTGGGATAAAGTGGTCGCGTTAGGTAGACAGTTATTGCCGGATAATCCACTGTTTAGTGGTGATGGCCCGACAGTAGAGGCAGATGCTGTAGTACCGGCTCAAGAAACAAGTGCTGAGTTAACTGATAGTCAGGTTATGGATATTGGCCTTGAAACGGGTGCATTTAGCACATCAGACTTTGCGGATGATTTGGCAACTGAATCAGCTACAGCAGATGATTTAGATTTCAATCTGGATTTAGCTGGGTCTTCAGTTACAGAAGAAGCTAATGATGATTCAGGCTCGATGGATTTTGATCTGGATTTGGGAGAGCCAGCCATAGAAGAAGAAACTGCATCCGCAGTTGATTCTGGCTCAATGGATTTTGATCTGGATTTGGGTGAATCAACTGCGGGCGTTTCTGTAGATGAAACTGAGTCTGAGGTAGAAGATACAGGTCTTGATTTCAGCCTGGATATGGATACCAGTGCTAGTGAGGAAACTTCTGCTCCTGAAGAAGAATCAGATAGCACCATGATGATGGATATTGGGCTTGATGTATCAGATGCGACTGACCTTGATATACCAATTGAAGGTGATGAAGTCGGTACTAAACTGGATTTAGCTAAAGCTTACATCGATATGGGAGATCCGGAAGGCGCACGCAGTATTCTGGATGAAGTGCTAGATGAAGGTAATGAACAACAGAAAGGAGAGGCACAGCAATTAATGCAACAAATTGCCTGATGCATCCTGTTATAAGGATTGCCAGCTTTCTGGTTATTGCCATATCACTAGCGCAAATTAACCAACAAAAATTAATAACAGCAGCAATAATATTGCTGCTGTTATTTTTTATACAGCCTTCATTTCATGTTATTCGGCAAACGCTCAAGCTGATTTTTCGTTTACGCTGGTTATTCATTTCCGTTTTTATTATTTATGCGTGGTTTACTCCAGGCTTGTTATTAATACCAGAGTGGGGTGGTTTTTCTCCCTATAAAGAAGGCACTGTAATGGGGTTAATACGTATTGCAGCATTAATCATTATTTTATCGGCGCTTAGTTTATTGGTACTAAATCAGTTGCGTAATGAAATAATTAGCGCGATTTACTGGTATTGCCGGCCATTAAGATTACTGGGAGTGTCGCAAGAACGGTTAGCGGCACGTCTTATTTTAACCATGGAGTCAGTGACAAAACTGGAATCCAGATGGAAAAAGACAGCGACCATTACTGAGGTAGAAAACAACGGTATTCAAAGCCAATACCGGCGTGTCTTACAATTGTTTAAAGAAGTGGTTAATTCAGCAGAAACCGATGAGTTAAAAACCATTTCGTTTTCATTACTGGCTGCCCCAGTATGGTATCAATGGTTTATACCTTTATCACTACTATTTATTTTTTTGGTTGTTTAATAAACTATTGTTATGAGAATTGCTGCAGGCATTGAGTATGATGGCCGTCCATATTGCGGCTGGCAATACCAGGATCATTCGCCATCTGTTCAGGCAAAAGTTGAAAAAGCCTTTAGCCAAGTGGCTAACCATGAGCTACGGGTAGTCTGTGCTGGTCGCACTGATACAGGGGTGCATGCGACAGGACAGGTGATTCACTTCGATACTGATGCGCAACGTAGTGATTATTCGTGGTTACGTGGTAGTAATACCAATTTACCACCCTCGGTTTCAGTGCAATGGGTTAAGCAGGTTGATGACGAGTTTCATGCACGCTTTAGTGCGACGCAACGTGCTTATCGTTATGTGATTTGTAATCGTCCGGGACGCTCAGCCGTATTTAATGGCCTGGTAACCTGGAACCATATACCGCTGGTTTTTGAAAGGATGCAGGCGGCCGCAAAGCATTTATTGGGTGAACATGACTTTTCTTCTTTTCGAGCCTCAGGTTGCCAGGCAAAAAGTCCTGTTCGTACTATTCATAAACTGGAATTAACCCAACAGGGTGAGTTTATCGTCATAGATATTGAAGCCAATGCCTTTTTACATCATATGGTTCGTAATATTGCTGGGATTCTCATGGCCATCGGTTGTGGTGATGCTGACCCTGAATGGGCAAAAGAAGTGTTGGAACATCGTGATCGAAAGTTAGGAGGAGTCACCGCTTCGCCTTCAGGGCTTTATTTGACTCAGGTTGTTTATCCAGAAGAATTTGCGATACCATCATCAAGATTAAAACTGTTTATTTAACATTTATAATAAATATCTGTTTGTACATATAACTATTGTTCTGACAATTTTATTGTGGATTAAGAAAGTAAGGGTAGCTTTTGTCACATAACAAAACAGTATCGTTAGTTTTAGGTGGTGGTGGAGCGCGAGGTCTGGCTCACATCGGTGTTTTGCATTGGCTTGATGAACATGATTTTCAAATAGATACGATATCTGGTTCTTCAATGGGTGCATTAATTGGTGGGATTTACGCTGCAGGTAAACTGGATATTTATACAAACTGGGTTCGGGCTCTAAAAAAACATGACATTATACGTTTACTCGACTTTGCATATAGCCGTACAGGTCTTTTTAGTGGTGATCGTATTATGCAGGTTCTTAAGGACTTGTTAGGTGATGTTAAAATTGAAGATCTCCCCTTATCATTTACTGCAATAGCCAGTGATTTAGAATCAGAAAAAGAGGTCTGGTTTAATAAGGGTTCATTATTCGATGCTATTCGCGCATCAATTTCAATTCCTACCGTTTTTACACCGGTTAAATATAAAGGACGTTTGCTTGTTGACGGAGGATTACTTAATCCAATTCCGATCGCCCCAACCATGATGGATATGACAGATTTGACGATTGCAGTGAATCTGAGTGGTAAGAGCGAGGATCTGGTATTTACCAAACAAGAATCTGAACAACCGGAACAAGTAGAAAGTAATTATTTTTCGGGTATAAAAATGTTTATTGATAATTTGCAGGAAAAATTAAATGGTGAAGAAGAGAAGGAAACAGATATCTTCGACATCCTGACTCGTTCTATTGAGTCCATGCAAAATTCTATCGCACGATTCAAACTGGCTTCTTATCACCCAGATTACATTATTGATATTCCGGAAAATGCCTGTGCACTTTTTGACTTTCATCGTGCCGATCAGATGATTGCTTTGGGTTATGAGAGAGCTGCACAAACATTGGGTAATGCCTAGTCGATGATTTACTCATAATACACTTTTATTGCTTCTCTCACTGATGGAAGACTTCACTAAGTTGTTGTAAAATATACGGCTTCCTATTGGATATATGAGATTTAGTCGTGCAGCGAACCCGAGTGAAAATCTGTGGTATTACCCGCCCGAAAGATGGGTTAAAGGCTGCCCAATTGGGTGCGGACGCTATTGGCGTGGTTTTTTATGCGCCAAGCCCTAGATACGTTAGCCATACCGCGGCACGAACTATTGTTGAGGCGTTGCCACCTTTTGTAACGTCGGTGGGTTTATTTGTTGATGCACCAGCAGAAGAGATTATTGAAACATTGAAAGTGGTGCGCCTGAACCTATTGCAGTTTCATGGTGATGAATCCGCAGAATACTGTGAACAATTTGGGGTGCCTTATCTTAAAGCGCTACGAATGCGTGAGGATGTGAATATTACAGCATTTGCTCAGGAACATCCCAATGCCGCGGGAATATTGCTGGATACCTATCAAGAGGGTGTTGCCGGCGGTACTGGACAGACCTTTGATTGGTCGATGATTTCTGACGATGTGCCATTACCATTGGTATTAGCCGGCGGCCTAGATGCCGGGAATGTCGCCGAAGCAATGAGTATGGTTCATCCCTATGCGGTAGATGTGAGTGGTGGTGTGGAATTGAAAAAAGGGATTAAAGATCCTGAAAAAATGTCAGCTTTTATAAAAGAGGTATATCGCGTTGGCTAAATATAATCTGCCAGATGAGAAAGGGCATTTTGGCCCTTATGGCGGTAAGTTTGTCGCAGAGACCCTGATGGGCCCCATTGAAGAACTGCGACAGGCTTATGAAAAATACATGCTGGATGAGGCTTTCATTAAGGAACTGGACTGGGAGTTACAACAGTATGTAGGTCGTCCTTCCCCGCTGTATTTTGCCGAACGTTGGAGCCGCGAGCTCGGTGGTGCCAGGATTTATCTCAAGCGTGAAGACCTGAATCATACCGGTGCCCACAAGATAAACAATACGGTTGGTCAGGCCTTGTTAGCCAAGCGCATGGGTAAAACCCGTATTATTGCCGAGACTGGGGCAGGCCAGCACGGAGTCGCCAGTGCCACGGTTGCTGCACGTCTGGGACTGGAATGCGTGGTTTACATGGGTGCGGAAGATATCCAACGCCAGTCAATGAATGTGTATCGTATGAAGTTACTGGGGGCTACGGTAGTGCCTGTGACATCAGGTTCCCGTACCCTGAAAGATGCGCTCAATGAAGCGATGCGTGATTGGGTCACCAATATTGACAATACTTTTTACATTATCGGTACAGTAGCCGGGCCTCACCCGTATCCGGCTATGGTGCGTGATTTTCAGGCCATTATTGGTCGTGAGGCCCGTGAACAAATTCAGCAACACGAAGGTCGCTTGCCGGATGCCTTGGTGGCTTGTGTCGGTGGTGGTTCCAATGCTATTGGGTTGTTTTACCCCTTTATTAATGATGCCAATGTGGCCATGTACGGCGTGGAAGCGGCTGGTCATGGTTTGGAGACAGGGGAACACGCGGCACCATTATGTGCGGGTAACCCCGGTGTATTACATGGCAACCGTACCTATCTGATGGAAGATAGCGATGGTCAGATTCTTCATACCCATTCTATTTCTGCTGGTCTGGATTACCCGGGTGTAGGGCCAGAACATGCCTGGTTGAAAGACTCAAAGCGTGCGAACTATGTGGCTGTCGATGACAGAGAAGCGTTGGATGGCTTCCATGATTTAACCCGTATTGAAGGTATTTTGCCGGCACTGGAGTCCAGCCATGCCCTGGCTTATGCCAAGAAGCTGGCACCAACGATGGACAAGCAACAAATTATTGTGGTGAACCTGTCTGGTCGTGGCGACAAGGATATTCACACGGTGGCAAATTACGAAGGTATTGAGCTGTGAGTAAGATTAGCGGGAGTCGAATTGGAACACGTTTCGCGGCACGTAAAGCAGAAAGCCGTAAAGTTCTGATTCCTTATATTACCGCGGGTGATCCGCAACCGGGTGTGACGGTTAACCTGATGCATGCCATGGTGGTAGCGGGTGCCGATATCATTGAGCTGGGCATTCCATTTTCTGATCCCATGGCCGAAGGGCCGGTTATCCAGAAAGCCATGGAAAGGGCACTGGAAAACCATGTCAGCTTGAATGACGTGTTGGGAATGGTGCAGCAGTTCCGGCAGCATGATAATGAAACCCCGATTGTGCTGATGGGCTATCTGAACCCCATTGAGGTCAAGGGCTATGAGACGTTTGCCAAGGAAGCGGCTGAAGCGGGTGTGGATGGTATTTTGACAGTGGATATCCCGCCAGAAGAGGCCGATGACTATACTGCTGCGATGAAGGCCCATGGGCTGGATTGTATCTTTCTGGTGGCACCGACGACTGATGAAGCCCGTATTGAGGCGGTTTGTAAGGCCAGTGGCGGGTTTATTTACTATGTTTCCCTGAAAGGGGTTACAGGAGCCGGCCATTTGGATATAAACGAGGTCACAGATCGCGTTTTAACCATTCGCAGGTTGACAGATTTGCCTGTGGGAGTAGGCTTTGGTATTAAGGATGCCGAATCGGCCACCCGCATTGCGGCAACTTCTGACGCGGTAGTGGTGGGTAGTGCTATTGTACGAAAAATTGAAGAAAATACTGATTCGGCCGATAAAATTAACCAGGCGGTGAGTGGGCTTTTAGGTGAAATCCGCTCGGCGCTAGACACTATGTGAGCCATGTTAAGCATGGCTGACTATTATATTTCTGGAAAGAATAACGATTAACAGGACGGTTTTGCCATGAACTGGTTTACCAAATTATTACCAACAAGTATTCGTACCGAAGGTGGCAGCAAAAAAGGTGTACCTGAGGGTTTATGGACCAAGTGTAGTTCATGTAATGCCGTATTGTATCGCGTAGATCTGGAACGTAATCATGACGTTTGCCCCAAGTGTGATCATCATATGCGTATTGGGGCACGCCGTCGTCTGGATTCGTTTCTTGATCCGGAAGGTCGTGTTGAAATCGGTAGTGAATTGAAACCTGTTGATGCACTGAAGTTTAAAGACATTAAAAAATATAAAGACCGTTTAACTCAAGCACAAAAAGCCACCGGTGAAGATGATGCTTTAGTGGTAATGAAAGGATTGGTTAAAGGTGTGCCAATGGTTGCTGCAGCATTTGAATTCAAATTCATGGGTGGTTCCATGGGTTCGGTTGTCGGTGAACGTTTTGTGCGTGCGGTTAATGTTTGTCTGGAAGAAAATATTCCGCTGGTTTGTTATTCCGCAAGTGGTGGTGCACGTATGCAGGAAGCCTTGTTCTCGTTAATGCAAATGGCCAAGACCAGTGCCGCGTTAGCGCGAATGAACAAACAGGGTGTTCCTTATATTTCTGTAATGACCGATCCTACCATGGGTGGTGTTTCAGCCAGTTTTGCCATGTTAGGTGATATCAATATTGCTGAGCCTAATGCATTAATTGGTTTTGCCGGCCCACGTGTTATTGAACAAACGGTTCGTGAAACGTTGCCTGAAGGTTTTCAGCGCAGTGAGTTCCTGCTGGAACATGGTGCGGTTGATATGATTGTTGATCGTCGCGAAATGCGCGATAAGCTGGCCAGTCTGGTTACCATGATGCAGCGTAAATCAGCAGCATAAATTAACAGATTATAATCAATGAAAAGGGCAGTATTTCTACTGCCCTTCTTTATTTCTGAATAAGTTAAAGATGCGTTTTACTTCACTGGATGACTGGCTAAGCTGGCAAGAAACGTTACACCCCAGTGAGATTGAACTGGGACTTGAACGTATTGCTAATGTTTTTAAAAAATTACATCCTGAACCAATCTTTCCTAGCGTGATAACAGTTGCTGGCACTAATGGTAAAGGTTCCAGTGTTGCCATGCTCGATGCTATTTATTGTGCTGCTGGTTACCAGGTAGGCCGTTACACCTCACCACATCTGTTTCACTATAATGAACGTATTTGTATTAATGGTGTAGCTATAGACGATCAGTCTTTGTGTGATGCCTTTGCACGGATCGATAAAGCAAGAGATGAAACCTCTTTAACTTATTTTGAATTTGGTACACTGGCAGCACTGGATATTTTTTTACAACATGAGCTGGATGTCATTATTCTTGAAGTGGGTCTGGGAGGGCGGCTGGATGCGGTCAATATTATTGATGCTGATGTTGCGTTAATTACCGCCATTAGCCTTGATCATATTCAATGGCTAGGTGATAACATTAACGGTATTGCAAAAGAAAAAGCGGGTATTATGCGTACCGGTAAACCGGTGGTGTCCAGCGGTATAAATGCAACTGAAACACTTGGTGCCAGTGCAACTGAAAAAGGTGCACCGCTTTATCAAATCGGAAAAGATTTCAATTTTATTGAATGTAATATTGAACGGGGTGAAACCTGGAACTGGCAGTCTGAGCAGCAACTTCGTGCGGCATTGCCCAAACCCGCATTATTTGGTAATCATCAATTGCGTAATGCAGCTGGTGTATTGATGGTGATTGAATTGTTGGCTAATAATTTGCCCGTTAGTCAGTCAGCGCTTCGAGAAGGTTTGATGTCGGTACAATTGGCAGGACGATTCCAGATTATATCCGGTGAACCGATTTCTATATTTGATGTCGCACATAATGTAGATGCCATGAAACAGCTGGCACAACAATTACAGCAGTATCCATGCCAGGGAAGAACCTTGGCCGTATTAGGTATGTTGTCTGATAAGGATGTTAAAAATGCATTGGCCGAAGTCATTTCAAGTATTGATGAATGGTTTTTAGCGCCCTTGCCAACACCACGCAGTGAATCAGTTGATAATCTCCTTAACGCACTTCAATCTGGCTCAAATGCTGCTCCCACTCATCGGTGTAGTAATGTAAAGCAGGCTTTGCAGGCAGCAAACGAAATTGCTGAAAAAGTGGACAGAATTCTTGTTTTTGGTTCTTTTTATACGGTGGCAGAAGTCATGCCGCAGCCTTTATAATGGCATGATATTTAATTGCAGGTATTGGGGGAGTTTTTGTGGACGAGAATAGAATTAAACAACGCATAATTGGTGCTATTGTTTTAGTCTCGCTGGCGGTCATTTTTATCCCTATAATTCTCTCGGGTGGAGGTGAGCAAAACATGCCTTTGTTTGGTAGCCCGATCCCTTCCAAGCCAGAGAATATTAGCAATATCAAGGTACTGGAATTTGAGAATGTACCCAAACCACCTGAGCCTCGCA
>Ga0224514_10000157_pt1 | contig 22535 bp, 22 predicted proteins | sample SF_May12_sed_USG_3_FD_169107 | JGI IMG/M metagenome (GOLD analysis project Ga0224514, IMG submission 169107) | Sediment microbial communities from San Francisco Bay, California, United States - SF_May12_sed_USGS_24 | ecosystem: Environmental > Aquatic > Marine > Sediment | place: USA... | reverse complement strand
TGCCTGCACGATGGGAAGCAGGGAGTAGGTCGCCAATGCAGGCGCCTCGTCTATCTTTGTCCATAATATCTTTTCTTTTGCCATTGCTTTTTCCTCACTTATTTTTTTTAGATAAGATAAATTAGCCTTTCAAAACCCCGTCTTTTCAACCAAAGGATATAATTCATTATCTTCCCTCGCTATTCTTTTAGCAAGAGCATCAAACACCCCTTTCGTCTCACTGATGAATTCTTCGGGATTTACCTTTATCACATTGCTACAGGTCCATTTTTCCCTGTAGTCATGGATTATTGTCGCAATCCCTCCCATTTCATCGGAAAAATCACGGGCATTTCTTCTGACTGCTTCGCTTTTATGCTCCAAAAGGTCAGGATAAAGGTGCTTATCTTCCATCATGAGATGGAAATTAAGCTTACCAAGCAGGGCGGATAGAAGCCGGCCTATTTCATCCGACTTTTCCGAAACAGTACTGACGTAAAGCATAGCAGAAACTTCACCTGCTATTTTAAGAAGCTCCTCATGGGCCCTTTTAAGATCATCAATTCTGCTCATCCCCACCCCTTAAACAGTTAAAATCAAGCAGCAATAGAAGCCTTGGCGTAAGAGAGTGAACCACCGGCCTGTATAACTTGAATGGCCCTTGGATCGAGAGTATGAGTTACCTTATAGCTCTCACCCCTGGTCTTATTCTTCAGCGTAAGTGTCTTCTTGATGCTTTTTACATTAAGCTCGAGAACATCACCCTGGTCAATCTTGTCATAATCACCTTCCTCAACAAAGGTAAGAGGAATAATACCGAAGTTAATAAGATTGGCAAGGTGGATACGTGCGAATGACTTGGTAATAACCGCCTTGACACCGAGGTACATAGGAGCGAGTGCTGCATGCTCTCTTGAAGAACCCTGACCATAGTTGGCGCCGCCAACAACAAATCCGCCGCCCTTTTCCTTTGCTCTTACAGGGAACTCAGGATCGACAACTTCAAAAACATGCTCGGAAATTTTAGGAACATTCGACCTGAGTGGGAGAATCTTGGCGCCTGCAGGCATAATGTGGTCGGTAGTAATATTGTCACCGGCCTTGAGGAGCACTTCACCGGAAAGGGTTTCAGGAAGCGCTTCCTTTGATGGACAGGGAGCAATATTGGGTCCGCGAAGAACTTCAACCTTCGATCCATCTTCTGCCGGAGGAATGATGAGGTTGTCATCAACGAGAAACTTTTTAGGTATTTTAACTTCCGGATAATCACCAAGCTTTCTTGGATCACTGATCTCACCGGTAATAGCTGCTGCAATAGCAACTTCGGGAGATACGAGGTGAACCTGGGCGCTTTTCGTACCGGAACGGCCGAGGAAGTTTCTGTTGAAAGTTCTAAGTGATACGGCATCGGTAGAAGGCGACTGCCCCATACCGATACAGGGTCCGCAGGTAGACTCAAGAATCCTTGCGCCCGCCGCTACGAGATCAGCCAGCGCACCGTTGAGCGAGAGCATGTTCATTACCTGCTTGGAACCGGGAGAAATGGCAAGACTCACATTAGGGTGAACAGTCTTACCCTTCAAAGCGCCGGCGACAGTCATGAGGTCCCTGTAGGATGAGTTTGTACATGAACCGATGGCAACCTGCTGAACGGCTGTGCCCTCAAGTTCGGAAAGCTTTACAACATTATCAGGCATATGAGGCTTGGCAATCATGGGCTCAAGCGTATCCAGATCGATTTCAACTGTTTTATCGTAAGTGGCAGAAGGGTCTGCCTTAAGCCGGGACCAGTCCTCAACTCTACCCTGGGCCTTCATGAATTGCTTGGTTACATTGTCGCTCGGGAAGATGGAAGTCGTTGCGCCCAGTTCAGCGCCCATGTTAGTAATGGTTGCCCTTTCAGGTACGGTCAGAGACTCAACGCCTTCACCGGTGTACTCATAAACCTTGTTTACCCCACCTTTCACAGTTTCCCTTCTAAGGAGTTCAAGAATAACGTCCTTTGCAGAAACCCAGGGCTGAAGTTTTCCTGTCAGTTTTACTTCAACAACTTCAGGCATAGTAATGCGGAAGGGCTGTCCTGCCATGGCGAGAGCAACATCAAGCCCACCGGCGCCCATAGCCATCATACCGATTCCACCACCCGTCGGCGTATGCGAATCCGATCCAAGAAGTGTCTTGCCCGGTGCGCCGAACCTTTCAAGGTGAACCTGATGACAGATACCGTTACCGGGCCTTGAAAAATAAACACCGTGCCTGGAAGCAACAGACTGTAGATACCTGTGGTCATCGGCATTTTCAAAGCCCGTCTGAAGTGTATTATGGTCTACATAACTTACAGACAGTTCAGTTTTCACCCTGTCAATACCCATAGCTTCAAACTGAAGATAGGCCATTGTACCTGTCGCATCCTGTGTCAGAGTCTGATCGATTTTCACGGCAACAGTATTGCCCTTCTTCATCCTTCCCTCTACGAGATGCTTTTTAATAATTTTCTGCGTTGCATTCAATCCCATATATACCACTCCTTGCTTTTTTATAAAATTTATTTTATAAAACTTTAAAAAACTCCAATTTTTAACCAAAACAGAGCTAAAAGTCAAGCATTTTACTGCAAAAAAAAGAAAAAAGGACCTTTTCCCTCCACTATGAGGGAACAAGTAGTAGTAATATCTACACTTTCCTATCTAAGCCCAACTCTCCAAGTATATTTAGAACATCATCATATTCACTTGCAGATATAGCTCTGTTAATCTCCGGGAATTTATCAGCCCTGTAGCAAGGGCGATACTGATCCATAATATTGACATAACTGTTTTTTGAAATTTCATCAGCAATGAAGCTGAGCACTTCACCACTTCCGGCAACACCTCCCGGCATAACAAGGTGCCTGATAAGCAATCCCCTTTTTGCAATACCCCTGTCATCAATCACCAGGTCTCCCACCTGCCGGTGCATCTCCTTCAAGACTTCCTTTGCCACAGCAAAGTAGCCTGGCGCTTTCGAGTATTTTTCTGCATGTTTATCATCAGAGTATTTAATATCAGGCATATAAATATCGACAATCCCATCAAGAAGCCTGATAACTTCAATCGATTCATAACCGCCGCAATTCCAGACGATGGGGAGTTGCAGGCCACCTTCTATTGCAAGGGGGAGGGCTGATACAATCTGGGGAGCATAGTGAGTCGGTGTGACAAAGTTTATATTGTGGCAGCCCATGGTCTGAAGTTTAACCATAAGTTGGGCAAACGCTTCGACAGTGACACTTTGCCCTTCACCAAGATGGCTAATCTCAAAATTCTGACAAAAAATGCACCTGAGGTTACAGTGTGTAAGAAAAATGGTGCCCGAACCGCCCCAACCGACAAGTGGCGGCTCCTCACCGAAATGAGGGAAGGCACTGGAGATCTCCAGATCCATGCCAGACCTGCAGACGCCTTTTTCCCCACCAGTCCTGTCGATCTTGCACTCCCTTGGGCAGAGCTTGCAGTCGCGAAGGAGTTCCATGAGGGATTCGATCCTGCCCTGGAGTTCCCCGCTTCTGTAAAGTTCCATGTAGGATGGATAATTAAGCATGGCTATCGACAGTCAAAGTTTGCAGGAAATTTTCCTTAGTCCAAAACAGAGGATCAGTATCCTTGCTGACAGATTAATTATACAGGAATAAATGGTAAATAATCTATGGCCGGAGATCGTAGCCTTACCTGAACCTTAAAAGGGGCTGTTTTCCTTCCTGTTAAAAGGCAGCCGAGTGGAGCTTTTATCTGTGGAAATAAGGGTTTACACTGTTTGAGCGAAGCGAGATTTAGCAACATAGAATTAACTAAAATAAAAAAGCTATTCCCTTTTATAGAAAGGAAATAGCTTGATTGAAAGGTTTAATCTGATGATTTTTTTCCTCTGCCTTTTAGCGAGAAAAATATTTAATTTATTTTCGCCAGTTCCTGGCCGTTAGTAATATGCTCACCCTCGGAAACTTCAATGGCCGTCAAAGTCCCTGCCTTTGGAGCTGCAACGGGGACTTCCATTTTCATTGCCTCAAGAATAAGGATAGATTCGCCTTCATCAACAGAATCGCCTGCCTTCTTGAGAATCTTCCAAACAACCCCCGGCATCTGGGCATTAACCGCCACTCCTTCAGCCTGAGCTGCTTCTGCCGCCGCCGGCGTATGAGGACCATGTTCATCTTTACGAATACCGACGTCAAAAACCTTACCATTTACGGTAACCTTGTCGTCTTCAAGTGACATTAGATGGTCAGTTCCATCAACGGTAATGACAAAGTCACCGTGGTCCGCCATGTCACCCAGGGCATGTTCCTGCTCATTGTCGACCTTGCGAACACCGATTTCACCATCACCTTTAAGGAACTTTATTCCTTTTTCCTTACAGGTCGCTATGATAAAAATATTTTCCTGCGTCTCTTCCAGCCCTTCTTTTCTTAAAATTTCAACGGCATGCTTAATACTTTTCGTTTCATCCTTATCGTTAATTTCAAGGGGAGGTCTTGTTGTTGGATTAAGATTAAGCTGTTCCGATGCAATTTTCATCACTTCCGGATCGGGTGGAACAGGGGTTTTTCCAAAATAGCCGAGAACCATTTTGCCGTAAGGCTCAGCAATCTTTTCCCAGGGACCGAACATGACATTATTAAAAGCCTGCTGGAAGTAAAATTGAGAAACAGGTGTAACGGATGATCCGAAACCACCTTTACGGACACATTCGCTCATCGCTTTGATCATGTCGGGATATTTGTCCATAATACCGTTATCGCGAAGCATCTGGGTATTGGCTGTCAGTGCACCACCCGGCATGGGGCTCCAGGGGATAAGCGGCTCAACGGCCAGGGCCTCAGGGGGCAGGAAGTAATCCTGCATACAGTCCTTGAAAACTTCCGACGCTTCACGAACCTTTTCGATATCGACATCGAGTTCATATTCCGAGCCTCTGAGAGCATGCCACATGACAAGTACGTCAGGCTGGCAGGTTCCACCCGAGCAAGGGGCGAGAGAAAGATCGATAAGATCGACACCGGCCTCCAGCGCCGCAATATAGGCACTTACACCGGTACCTGCCGTTTGATGAGTGTGGAAGTGAAGTGTCGTATCGGCTGAAACCATCTTCCGTGCACGTTTAATCGTTTTATAAACTTTTGACGGTGCGGCAGTTCCTGAGGCATCTTTAAAACAAATGGAGTCAAAGGGAATATCAGAATCGAGAATCTGCTGCAAGACAGACTCATAATATTCAGGTGTATGAGACCCTGTGCAACCGGGAGGGAGCTCCATGAGAGTGACACAAATTTGATGCTTCAAGCCTGCTTCGGCAATACATTTACCACTGTAGTCGAGATTGTTTATATCATTCAGGGCGTCAAAGTTACGGATCGTTGTAATGCCATGTTTTTTGAAGAGCTCGGCATGAAGTTTGACAATCTCACTGGAAGCTGATTCAAGACCGACAACGTTAACACCACGGGCAAGGGTCTGAAGTTCTGCATCGGGGCCGGCCACTTCACGGAAACGATCCATCATAGCGAAGGCATCTTCATTACAATAGAAGTAAAGCGACTGAAAACGTGCGCCGCCTCCCGCCTCAAAATATCTGATTCCCGCATCGCGGGCCGCTTCAACAGCGGGCATAAAGTCTTCCGTATAGGCACGTGCCCCATAGGCCGATTGAAGGCCGTCCCTGAAGGCTGTACACATAAACTTAACTTTTTTTCTCATAGCTACCCTTATATTGTTTTAAATTAATTTGTAAACTCTAATTAACCAGAACGGACCAAAGAATACCGGCTCCAATGGCAGAACCGAGTACACCTGCCACATTTGGTGCCATGGCATGCATCAAAAGGAAATTATGTGGATCTTCCTTCTGACCCACCGCCTGAACAACCCTGGCTGAATCGGGTACGGCCGAGACACCTGCCGCACCAACCAGTGGATTGATTTTTTCCTTTAGAAATAAATTCATAAACTTGGCAAATAAAACCCCTCCTGCTGTTGCAACTATAAAAGAAAGTGCACCAAGTCCAAAGATGAGTAAGGATTGAGGCGTCAGGAAGGTCTGTGCCTGTGTACTTGCTCCCACAGAAAAACCGAGTAAAATGGTAACAATGTCAATCATTGCATTTCTGGCCGTATTGGCAAGACGTTCAGTAACGCAGCTTTCTTTTAATAGATTACCGAAAAAGAGCATACCAATAAGAACAATCGCCCCGGGTGCAATAAAGGATGCAATCAAAAAGGCCGCAATGGGAAATATGATTTTTTCCCTCTGGGAAACAAACCTGGGTGGCGGCATGCGAATTAAACGCTCTTCACGGGTTGTTAATAATTTCATAACAGGCGGCTGAAGAACCGGTACCAGTGCCATGTATGAATAAGCGGCTATGGCAATGGAGCCCAAAAGATGGGGAGCCAGTTTGGATGACAGGAAGATTGCCGTTGGTCCGTCTGCCCCGCCGATAATACCGATGGCTCCCGATTCCGCGGGAGAGAAACCGAGGAAAAGGGCACCTAACAGGGTCAGAAAGATACCGATCTGGGCAGCAGCACCGAGTAAAACAAGCTTTGGATTTGAGAGCATGGTCGAAAAATCGGTCATTGCACCGATACCAAGAAAGATGAGGGGTGGGAAAATCCCCTGGCTGACGCCAAAATAGATATACCTTAGGACACTCCCTTCATCATACACACTAAGACCCATCCCGGGTATGGGTGGAATATTGCCCACAATAACGCCAAATCCGATCGGTACCAGGAGTAAGGGCTCATAGTCTTTTCTTATTGCCAGGGTAACAAAGATAATACCGATGATGATCATGATGAAATTTCCCATGGTCATCGTGGCAAATGCAGTCGTTCCTAAAAATTGTAAAAATATATCCACCTGAATTCCTCATTTTTTTAAGGTAAAAGATGTGCTTTTCCAACTTACCTTTATTTTTTTGGTAATGTTCCTGTTTTCTTGCAATAAAGCGCATAACCAATAGCTGCCAGGATGGGAGTATGATCTTCTTCCTTTTTTACTGCAGCTCCATGATGGTGTTGTTCGGGAAATAGTTTTTCCAGGGCGGGGAGTAGTTTCGGAAGCATAGAGATAAAAAGAGAGATGAGAATCAGCGCTGAAAAAACGATTAACATACCAGTGATGGAGATACCGATACCGTTTCCTGCAATTATGTTGTCATAACTCATATTAAGTTTGTTCATTGTTTTCTTCCCGCTTTTTACTTAAGATTGAAAAGTACAAAGGGGTGATTTTAATAAATAGTGACGGCAGGGGCAAGGAAAAAAGACATTTTCACCTCGAAAGGAGGATTTTAAGCCCCTCCAGTCAACCTGGAATCAGCAAAAGAAAAATAAATTCTTTTGACTACATGCCCTGGCTGTGCTATAAAGTATAAGTCCTTGTAAAATATATTGATTTATCATCTGTATTGACCCTATGAGTCTTCGCCTTGAAATATAGGAATCCCATCCCTACTGTCGACATCATCATTGAACTGCAAACAGGCTATATCGTTCTTATAAAAAGGAAAAATCCTCCTTTCGGATGGGCCATACCAGGTGGATTTGTCGATTACGGTGAATCGCTGGAAGATGCCGCAGTGAGAGAAGCAAAGGAAGAAACCTCACTTGACGTTGAACTTGTTAGGCAGATGCATACCTATTCTGATCCTTCAAGAGATCCCAGGCAGCACACAATAAGCACCGCTTTTATCGGCAAGGCTACCGGCAAACCTGCAGCTCGGGATGATGCCCTTGAGGTGGGCCTCTTTAAGGAAAGCAGCCTTCCCGGAGACATTGCTTTTGATCACAGAAAAATATTAGAGGATTATTTCAGATGGAAGAAAGGCCACTGAAAGAGGAAGAGAAGAGGGCGCTCCTTGCCATTGCAAGAAAGGCCGTCATTGATAAAGTCGAGGGAAAAGAGGAAACACCCTCCCGTAAGTTGCCCGGACTTGAGCGTAAAGGGGGGGCCTTCGTTACCCTTCATAAAAAAGGAGAACTCCGTGGCTGCATCGGTATTTTTGAATCCGGCCTTCCCCTTTATAAAACGATAGCCGCTATGGCAGTAAGCGCTGCCTTCAAGGATCCCAGGTTTTCGCCCTTACAATCCTGTGAACTTGAGGACATAGATTTCGAAATTTCAGTCCTTTCTCCACTGAGGGAGACAAAAGATATTGGAGAAATTGAAATCGGCAGGCACGGTATCTACGTAACAAAGGGGGGCTACAGGGGGGTACTCCTGCCCCAGGTAGCTGTAGAGTATGGCTGGGATGTGGAAACCTTTCTCTCTCGTACCTGTATAAAAGCGGGACTCTCGGGAGATGAATGGAAAAGAGGGGTTAAAATAGAAATTTTTTCCGCCCAGATTTTCGCAGAGAAGGCCATTAAGGAATGATAAAGAAGAAAAACCTGACATATTTGACTGCTTTTATTGCCACCGCCGCTATTCTGTACCATTGTAATGCAGTATGGGCAAGGAACTCTGAAAAAGAAGGGGAAAAAGCAGAAATTTGCGGCACGAAAATATTCAGCATTATGCCAAGCCAGGGGGAACCCTCAACGCCGGTCAAGATGTATGTAGAGCATTTTGTGCAGGGAGGCAGTCTTTACATTGACGAAAAGAAGGTCCCCTATAACTATGTCGAGGAAGGACTGATATCTTTCGGTATTCCTAAACTGGCGGCCGGAAATTACCCGCTCTACCTGAATGGAAAAAAGCGCTGCAAAAGCAATGTTCTGGCATTAAAAGTCAAAGAGTCTCGCCCTGTCATCTCCTCTCTTTTGCCTGCCCGGATCTATTACTGCACAGCCTCTGCCAACAGGATTGTTCTCCTTAAGGGAGACAATTTTACAGAGAAAACACGAATTTTATTTGACGACATTGTTGTTGGAAGCACTTTTATCAGCAGTAAAGAGATGGAAATAAAAATTCCCCAGGCAAAAAGCGGACTCCACCATATTAAAGCTGTCAATATGGGAGGGAATGCGTCTTTTGCTCACAATTTTTATATTGAGGGGATACCCGTCATTTATGATATTTCAATGGGCATAAAATATGACGGCCACTATGAACTGGTCATCGAGGGAGAAAATTTCCTCTGGGGCGCCTTGCCCCTCGTCAACGGAAAAGAAATCAAGGGAGATATCACCTACAAAGGATGCAACCTGCTGGTCTATGACAGGACCCCCCTGTCGGACTCTCCTGCGGAATTATCATTACAGGTTAGCAATCCCGACGGAAAGAAGAGCAATATCTTCTATTTGTCAATACCATAAAACAACTAAACAAGAAGAAGAGGATTTAATGAAGAGCGCAATGCTTATTAACGCAAAACACCACGAGGAAACAAGAGTGGCCATCGTTGAAGAAGAGGTTTTGCAGGAGCTTGAGGTAGAATACTCAAGCAAAGAACTATTAAAGGGAAATGTATACAAAGGTGTCATCACCAAAATACAACCCTCCATTCATGCCATATTTGTAGATTTCGGAGGAAGCAAGCATGGTTTTCTCCCTTTTAGCGAGGTCCACCCTTCCCTTTATGGCAGGGACAGCTATGTTGAGGGAGAATCGAAAAGCCCAAAGCCAACCATAGAAAAAGTTATGAAAGCGGGGCAATCATTAACAATCCAGGTCGTAAAAGATGAGAGAGACTCGAAAGGGGCCTACCTTACAACCTATCTCTCTATCGCAGGCCGGTACCTGGTCCTTATGCCCGGCTCAAAAAAGGGGGGGGTATCAAGAAAGATCGAAGACGAAAAGGAGAGGACCAAGCTCAAAGAGATCCTTTCCCAGCTTAAACTCCCCGAAGATATGAGTGTCATTATCAGAACGGCAGGTATGGGCCGGTCTAAACCCGATCTGAAACGTGACCTTAACAACCTGCTCAAGATGTGGAATATCATCAAGGGCAAGGCAAAAAGCACCAAAGCCCCTTCATCAATCTACCGTGAAAGCGACCTTGTTTTACGCAGCATAAGGGATTATTTCACTACCGATGTTAAAGAAGTTCTTATTGACAACCTGGATGCCTACAAAAAAGCAAAAGACTTCATGAAAATCATGATGCCCAGGAGCCAGTCAAAGGTAAAGCTCTACCAGGAGAATATCCCCCTTTTTTCAAGGTTCAACCTGGAAGCACAGATAGAATCGATTTACAACAACCGTGTCCCCCTTAAATCAGGAGGCAGCATTGTTATCGATCCGACAGAGGCCCTTGTTTCTATTGACGTCAATTCGGGAAAATCCAAATCTGAAAAAAATATTGAAGATACGGCTTTCAAAACAAACATGGAGGCAGCCGCAGAGGTTGCAAGACAGTTAAGACTAAGAGATCTGGGTGGTCTCATCGTCATTGACTTTATCGATATGAAACAAAAAAAGCATATCATAGAAGTTGAAAAGACATTAAAGACAGATCTTAAAAGAGACAAGGCCAGAATATCGCTTAACAGAATATCCAAGTTCGGCCTCCTTGAAATGTCGAGACAGAGAATCAAAAGTTCTCTCATTGAAAGAAGCTTTGTCGATTGCCCCCATTGCGGTGGAAGCGGAACAATCAAGTCCATCGAGAGCAACGCTGTTTACCTGCTGAGAAAGATCCATGAATCGGCGGCCGGAAGAAATGTGGAAAAAGTAGACATCCTTCTTCCCTCGGAAGTAGCCAACTACCTCCAGAACAGAAAAAGGCAGGAACTCCTTAAAATCGAAAAAGATTGCAAAATAAAGATTGAAATCACAGGACAGTCAGGCATCCCCGTCAACAGTTATAACCTGGAAATCAGCAGAAAGGAAGTCCCGGCCGAACCGGAAAAAGAAGCGCCTGTAAAAATGGAAGAAGCCGGGAAAAAAGAAAGTAAACCAAGAAAACGGCCAAGACCGAGAAGACGGCCCACGTCTCTAAAGAAGAGAGAAAAACCGGCTGGGGAAGAAGAGAAGGCCGCCACTTCGAATCCGGAAAGCAGCGCTGCCGGAAAAGAAGAAGAAAACAAAGGACTTATCGGAAGAATACGGTCTGTAATAAAGGGGGAATAAAAAGTTTAAATAATTACGAAAATTGGCGGGAGAGAAGGATCAGCGAAAAAGATTATATTTTATAATGGCCCTTAAGGCGGAAAAGCCGTCTCTCCAGCCTATTTTTTTACCCTCACTATACCGTCTGCCGTAGTAAGAAATACCAACCTCAAAGATCCTGATATTCATTTTAGCCAGCTTAGCCGTTATTTCCGGCTCAAAACCAAAGCGATTTTCTTCAATCTTCATTTTCTGGAGAAGCTCTTTCCTGAAAACCTTGTAGCATGTTTCCATGTCCGTCAGGTTCAGATTGGTAAACATATTTGAAAGGAGCGTGAGAAAGCGGTTACCCACCATATGCCAGAAATAGAGGACGCGGTGCACTTCACCGCCGACAAAGCGCGAACCGAAAACAGCGTCGGCCCTGTCTTCCAGAATTGGTTTTATAAGGCGGGGATATTCCCGGGGATCGTATTCGAGATCGGCATCCTGGATGATCACAATGTTATTGGCAACGGCCTTGAACCCCGTTCTAAGCGCTGCGCCCTTGCCCATATTCCTGTCGTGGAAGAGGACCTTATGCTTTCCTTTTTTTTCGATCTCCCTTAATATTTCCCTTGTTCCATCAGCAGAAAAATCATCGACAATAATGATTTCCTTATCGACAGGAACAGCCTCAACACTCCTGATTATCGCTTCAATGGTATTTTTCTCGTTAAAAACCGGAATGACGACACTAATCATTGATCACCCCTTTGAGGGAAGTGGAGGTAAAATAAAAATAACAGTGGATCAGCGCCTGACGATTCTCCTGCCGCCTTTTGCGCCCCTGGAGCCGGCCTGGATTCTCATACTCATAGGTACCGTTTCGAGATGGAACTGATACCAGAGTTCACCAAAACTTTTCATCTTCATCTTGGCATTATTCTGAAGTGCCCTTAAGTTTGAAGCCGTCCTCTCATCATCTTTTACTTTTTTTACAGCCCTGTTCAATACGTCAATGGCCTTGTCCCGTTCACCATTTTTGCTCAGGCAGTAAGCATAGAGATTCCACATTAAAGGCTCTTTTGCATTGGACTTGACCCCTTTTTCAAAGGTGGCGGACATTTTACCGAATTCTTTTTTTCTCATATATATGACAGCCAGCATTCCCATGGCAACCCAGTTTTTAGCCGATGATTTTTGAAGATTGGGCAGCGCTGCATTGAAATCTTTTTTAAGGTACTGAACCGTTCCTATCTGGGCCCTTACCTGAGAATCTATCATAAGCATCCACTTACTGTACTTAAGGGCCTCTTCCATCCCTTTAATGGCAATATCGAACTTGCCACCCTGTAGAATTTTCCCCGACGATTCCATAATATCGGTAACCTTGTTCATTATCCTTCTGCTCAAAACAAAGTTAAGCGTCAGGAAAAGAGCGATAGCGAAGATGGCGCTCCACACGTAGCCTGCGCCTAATACAAAATAGGTGACCAGGGCGAGAGCGACGGAAGATAAAACAGATATTGCCAGGTTAATCATTAATTTCTCCTTAAAAAAATGTAGGTTTTACTTATTGCTGTTTACTGCCTTTCAAAGCACAGCAAGCGCGTTTTCTATTCTGTCAAGTCCCTTTTCAATGACTTCCATGGATGTTGCATAAGAAAGGCGAATATATCCTTCAGCGCCGAATCCCTCGCCGGGGACTACGGCTACCCTGGCCTTTTCCAGCAAATAATCGGTCAGATCAACCGAACCTTTTATCTCTTTGCCGTCATATTTTTTCCCAAAAAAGGAAGAAATATTGGGGAATACGTAAAAAGCGCCCTGGGGAGCAGAACATGACACGTCCTCAATGGCATTTAGCCGGTCTACAATATAGCGCCTCCTTTTTTCAAACTGAACAAGCATTTTACCGACAGAGTCCTGCGGACCACTATAGGCTTCCATTGCCGCAACCTGGGCAATAGATGTCGGATTTGAAGTGCTCTGCCCCTGGATCTTGTTCATTGCCTTGATGATTTCACCATCACCGGCAACAAAACCGATTCTCCAACCTGTCATGGAGTAGGCCTTGGATACGCCATTTACAGTCATGGTGAGCTTTTTTATATCCTCTCCAAGCGTTGCAATACTGGTCGCCCTGAATCCATCGTAGGTAATCTTGTTATATATTTCATCGGAAATGACAAGGATATTTTTTTCTACGGCAATCCCGGCTATTTCCTTCAATTCGTCTTCGCTGTAGGCCGCGCCCGTCGGGTTGGATGGCGAGTTGATAACAACAGCCTTTGTTCTGTCTGTAATGGCTGCTTCAAGGCGGGCCGCCGACATTTTGAAACGGGCTTCCCCGGAACATTCGACAATAACAGGGGTTCCATCCGCCAGCAAAACCATGTCAGGGTAGGACACCCAGTAGGGAGCGGGAATAATGACTTCATCTCCCGCATTTATAATGGCCTGAAAAATATTGTAAAGCGTATGTTTTGCCCCGCATGAAACGAAAACTTCCGACCTGTCATATTTAAGACCTTCATTATGGGCAAGGTGATCAACAATGGCTTTTTTGAGATCGTCAGTTCCACCGACAGGTGTATACTTGGTAAAACCGGATCTAATGGAATTGATGGCTGCCTCCTTGATATTGTCAGGCGTATCAAAATCAGGCTCGCCGGCGCCGAAGCCGATAATATCAAGGCCCTGGCTTTTAAGGGCCTTGGCCTTGGCAGTAATTGTCAATGTAACTGATGGCTTAACCTTTTTAACCCTGTCCGAGAGAAAAGACATATCAACCTTCCTTACTTAAATTAAATTTTTCAATTAAGGCGCTTTTAACGGCAGGATGAACAAAACAGTCCACCTCTCCGCCAAGGCGGCATATCTCTTTTACAAACCTTGAACTGAGGTAGGTATACTGTTCACCGGTCATCATAAACATGGTCTCAAACTCGGAAGCAAGCTTCCTGTTCATGGAAGCCATCTGAAATTCGTATTCAAAATCGGAAATAGCTCTTAAACCTCTAAGTATAACATGCGCATGGTGCGCTTCAAGGTAGTTAATAAGAAGTCCGTCAAAGCTCTCCACACTGATACGGGGAGTATCCGAGGTAGCTTCCTTGATAAGAGCCACTCTTTCTTCAATATTAAAAAGTGTTTTTTTTGTCGAACTTATGGCAACGGCAACGATGACTTCATCAAAAACCTTAGCCGCTCTTTTCATTAAATCCAGGTGCCCCCTTGTAACGGGATCAAAGGTACCGGGATAGACAGCAATTTTGTTCACGAAGGATCTCCTGTAAAAAAACTCAAGGAGGTATCGCCGTACCTCCTTGTATCTTTCATATTAAGCTTTCCATAATTCTCGTTAATCTTCTCTTGCGACGCATACTCGGCAATGACAATCGCTCCCTTTGCCAGGCTGCTTTGCCCCAAACATGCCAGTGTTTCATGGGCCAGGCCCTGATTATAGGGAGGATCAAGAAAAATTATGTCAAAGGTTTTTCCTTTTTTCTCGAGAAGAGCAATGGCCTTGTCCGCTTCCAGAGGAATGACGCTGCTCTTCTCTTTCACTCTGCAAAGATCGATATTTTTCCTGATAACAGCAAGGGAGTTTTTATCCTTTTCAACAAAAACAGCCTCCCCCGCTCCCCGGCTAAGCGCTTCGATACCGAGATTTCCCGTACCTGCAAAAAAATCGGCAACGCTTATGCCATCTTCAAGGTATGAAGATATGATATTGAAAAGAGACTCCTTGATCCTGTCTGACGTAGGTCTTATATTTTTTCCTTTAAAGGAAATAAGTTTTTTCCCCCGAAGGGTACCGCCTATTACTCTCAAACCAGGAGCCTTGCACGCATTGATAAATCCAGCAGAATTGGGAAAAATAGCATATTTTACCTGCTACAGTCAAGATTTTGTGCTTATCTGGAGAAGCTTCGCTAACAAGCTATTGGCTTAAGAAATTCTTTGAAATGTGTTATTATTTCCAGCTTCACAGGATAAATCACATTAAAAGAGGACAATATTGAAAAAGATAACAATCATCGGCGGCGGCCTTGCCGGTTGTGAGGCAGCCTGGCAGGCAGCAAAGCGAGGCATGGATATAACACTCTATGAAATGAAGCCGAAAAAGCTCTCTCCCGCCCACAGCAGTGAAGGTCTGGCAGAACTCGTTTGCAGCAATTCACTCCGCTCAGACGATATCAATAATGCACCGGGCGTACTAAAAGAAGAGATGCGGCTCATGGGATCACTCCTCATGGAAGCTGCCCGCAAAACGGCCGTTCCGGCCGGATCGGCCCTTGCTGTAGACAGGACCCTCTTTTCCCGATATGTAACGGACAAGATAGAAGCTTGTAAAAACATAAAACTTGTTAGAGATGAGGTAAGCTCTATACCTGATGAAAAAGATGATGAGATTGTCATTATCGCCTCGGGGCCACTTACGTCAGATCCACTGTCTGAGGCTATTGCCTCTCTCATTGGTGAGGAATATCTCTATTTCTACGATGCAATCTCACCCATTATCGATGTTGAATCCATTAATTTCGATATTGCCTTCAGGCAGTCACGTTACGACAGGGGAGAAGCCGACTACATAAACTGCCCCCTCGATGAAAAGCAGTACCATGAATTTGTGGACGCGCTTTTACATGCAAAACAGGTAAAGACAAGGGATTTTGAAAAGGAAAAATTCTTTGAAGGATGCATGCCCATCGAAGTGATGGCAAAAAGAGGGCCCGAGACGCTTGCCTTCGGCCCCATGAAGCCCGTCGGCCTTAAGGACCCAAGGAGTGAAGAGAAGCCTTATGCCGTTTTGCAACTGAGACAGGAAGACAAGGAAGGAAGCATGTATAACATGGTCGGCTTCCAGACCAGGCTTGTCTACTCAGAGCAGAAAAGAATTTTCAGAATGATTCCGGGGCTCGAAAATGCCGGTTTTTTGCGCCTGGGAAGTATGCACAGAAATACCTACATCAACTCCCCCCTCTATCTGAAGCCCACATTGCAATTCAAATCAAGGGGGAACCTCTTCTTTGCCGGGCAGATATCGGGTGTCGAGGGCTACATTGAATCGGCAGCCATGGGGATTCTTGCCGGTATTAACGCCTCTTTTCTGGCTGAAGGAAAAGCGCCTGACCTTCCTCCTGCGCCAACAGCCGTGGGCGCCCTTGCCAGACATATTACCAACAGCGAGCCCAAATATTTTCAGCCTATGAATATTAATTTCGGTCTCTTTCCTCCCATTGAAAGAGGAAAGGGGAAAAAAGTAAAAAAGCAGGACAGGAAAGCGATTCATTCAAAGAGAGCCATTGAAGAGATGAAGGGGTGGCTGGAAACGATCAGATAAACTTTACTTTTTTATAACCACAAAGACACAAAGATCACAAAGAAAATATATTAAATTACTTTTAAAAAACAGGTAAAACCTGAAACATCCGGCATATCTAAATCATACCAGAAAACAAATCTGCTTTACTTTGTGCCCTTTGTGCCTTTGTGGCTCAAACACTACGCTAACTTCAGAGCCTGTCCACAAGACCGATCTCCTCAAACTTGCTTCTGTAAGAAAGATCCTCATCTTTGCCGATATGTTTCCTGATCCCTCTGTAGAGAGTAAGAAGGTGACTTTTTGTGCCTTCTCCCATACTGTGAATATAAGGAGAATTATCCTGACCACCTTTTCCCACGGAATGAAAAAAGAGAGAATTGAGTTCTGAAAATTCCATAAATATAGCTATTTCAAAGGCTCGTTTTACAGAAAGCCCCGGCGCTATTTCTTCAAGAAAAACCCTGTACGCAGAAAGAAGAGTTTCGATATTATCCACATCAAGGGTAGAAGCCTCTTTTTCAAGCTCTTCCTCATTGAGCGTTTTCTTTAACCTTTCCAGCGCCGCAGCATGATACTCTTCATGTATGCCAAGCGTATGCCATAGCCTTCTCACCTCTTCATCCTCAGTGTATTCTTCAAGCTTTCTGTATACACTCGATGTCATCAGTTCAAGTTCGATCTGTTTGTCTATCCTGTTTATTGCATCCATGATATCGCCCTCAAAGTCTGTTATCTTGTTCCCACTTTAGAGAATATGTAAAAAAGACAAAGGCTGCAACTGTAAAACACAGCATAAAAAGTGCCAAAGTTAACCTGGTGTCACGACATGAGTCCGTAACCATCGATATGCGCGCCGCATTCTGGGCAGGCCGACGAAGTAATACTGTTCTTCCTGATCATGTAGCCATAGCGCTCAATAAGCAATTCACCGCAGTTGTAACAAATGGTATTTTCGCCACCTTCACCGGGGATATTACCTTCGTAAACATACTTAAGACCGTGATTTAACCCAATATCCCTCGCTTTTCCAAGCGTTTCCACCGGTGTCCTGGGCACATCAAGCAGTTTGTACGTCGGATAAAAGGCCGTTACATGCCAGGGCGTTTCAGCGCCCAGTTCATTTTTTATAAAATCAGCAATATTTTCAAAGCTTTCATCGGAATCATTATAGCCGGGAATTACAAGGGTCGTCACCTCAAGCCATATACCCATCTTTTTTATCATCCTGAGCGAATCGAGAACAGGACCGAGCTTTGCGCCGCAAATCTTCTTATAGTGTTCTTCCGTAAATCCCTTAAGGTCTATATTGATGCCGTCAAGCCAGTCACTGCTCATTTGGAGCATCTCTTCCGTCATATAGCCGTTGGACACAAAAATATTTTTTATTCCTTCACTTTTAGCAAGTTGACCTGTATCACGGGCCAGTTCGAAAAAAATGGTCGGTTCCGTATAGGTATAGGCAATCGTTGCACAGTGATGGGCCTTTGCATCAGCCACGATTTCCTCAGGTGAAATCCTGCTCCCCATAATAACGCCCCCTTTTTCAGCAGGCATTTGTGAAATATCATAATTCTGGCAGTGGAGACACTTGAAATTGCATCCAACCGTCGCTATCGAATAGGACTTTGATCCGGGCAGAAAATTAAAAAGTGGCTTTTTCTCGATAGGATCCACGGCACAGGATATGACATGGTCATAAACCAGTGTATAGAGCGTACCTTCTTTATTTTCCCGCACACCACATATGCCGCGCTTCCCCGAAGATATCCTGCAATGGTGCTGGCATAGAAAGCAGTGGACTTTGCCTCCTTCCAGTTTTTCGTATAAGAGGGCTTCTTTCATAATTTAATAATAGCTTACAAAGATTTTTTTGCAAGACCTGGAATAGAAAGTTTTTTCATGGTTAAGTCACATTTTTATTTTCTGTAGACAAACAATCCCCTCCCCTTCAAGGAGAGGGGGGCAAATCCGTCTCTTCCTCTACAGAAAAGAACAAAAAGATTTGATCACTTTAAAGAACTTATGCTTTAATATAAATAACTTAAGAATTTTTTACAGGCTATTTTTTCCAATACTGCCTTGTCTTCCGGGGATTTTAGAAAGAGGGTGTTTTATATGAGATATTGTCCCGCTTGCGGTAAGGACGTTAACACTTATTCCTCTCTCCAGTTTGACCTCCAATCACCGGCAGAAGCCGAATGCTGTATCCATTGCGGCATGGCAATAAAGGACAGCAGTGAAGTCAATGAACCCCACATTGAAACAATTCTTCTGGCGGAAGACTCGATCATGATGAGGGAGGTGCTAAATGATATTTTTATGGAAAAGCGGATTGCTGAAAAAGTTGTACTTTGCAATAACGGAGCCGAATTTATAACAACCTTTACCAATATGCTTGTAGAAAAAAAGGGGGCTTCTCTTGTTGTACTCGATGTATCGATGCCCCTATTAAATGGGATTAATGCCGCCATCGCTCTCAGATCTATAGAAAAATCCTTTGTCGTAAATCCAGTGCCCATACTTTTTTTCACAGCCCACCTCTGTGATGATGCGTTTAAAAAAGTTCTCGCCTACTGCAAACCCGCCTACTATCTTAACAAGGGCGCAAAATCAAATCCCCGGGAACTGGCATCACGGATAAATGAAGTCATTAAGAAACTTGTTGCCGAAACACTATAGAAGAGTACACTTTTCAAAAACCGACCAAAAGCCCCATCCACCGATTACAAGCAGGCTTAGCCAAAAAAATATTGCGTTATTCCACTGACCCCAAATGTTACTTGATCAACAGTATAAAAATTCGCATAAATGATTAAAACTACTGGGAAATAAAATAACTAAACGACTATGCACTGAAAGTGCATAGTCGTTTAGTTAGCTTCTAACAAACTAATCTTAAAGGGTTTTATAGTATTTTGCCATATTTATTTGTGAAATGTCCGGGCTAATGCGGACCCGGTGTGCATGCATGCCCTGTGGGTGCCAGCTGGTGTGGGGGCTTGGGGGATTAATTCCCCCCGGCTGCCCAATTAGGTTCTGTGTCTTTTTTCGCAATAAAACATGAAGTAACAATAGACGCGTTGATTCTGGAACCGGTGCATGACATCCGGCAAATTTCTGACGAAGTAGACTTTTCCATCCATATCATTTGGTATGTTTGAATAGATTCTTGTCGAGAATGCCTGTGGTGAGTAATGCCGTGAAAACGGCACCTTATATTCATCATCCCTCCAGATCTTATGAGCTTCAGGGTCTATAATTACTTCTTTCTGGTCACAATAGGGGCTCGTGGCGTTGAAGTACGTAGCATCTAAATACAATGGGGTAATGAGATAACGACCATTTGGTCTCAATAATCTCGATGCTTCGCGAACGAACCGAATGTCTGCATTTCCCATGAAACATTCATAAGCGCAATGTAGTGCGAGTGTACTTGCAAAACCACTTGTAAGAGTTGTGCTTCCAGCATCAGCACCAATGTTATACCCATGTATGCCTTCAGGGTAGCTCATATCAAGACGGTATGATTTGATTTTTAGATGCTTTCTAAGAATATCAGCATATGGACTACCTGCGGCTGCAACATCAATACAAATGTCATCAGAAGACATATCTAAATATCGATAGCTGAGATAATGCTCAAGACATTTTTCTATGTAAACGTTTCCTGCGTTTTTGTAATATGAATCTACTTCGGGGTATTCCTCTAGCCATTTCTCAAAATCCAAGATGTTAATGGATATATCTTCGACAACCACCCCTGATTTACTAAGTTGTTCCCGCAAGTCCAGAAAATAGTTGTAATTTGCAAGAGGGGCTCTGCTCCGATCATGATAGGATTGCTTCTCCTCAGGAGAGCTGTTTGTGAACTCTATTAGCTGTGGTATCAAAGCCATTATTTTGGAGGCTTCCTGTTGAACCTCGGCCTTTACCACGTCACAAATGTATTCACGAAGTATTCTTTTTATTCTTTGGATTAACTGCATTGATCTCTTCCCCTTATTTTAGGTGCCGAACGACCCCACTCACGAGCGGGCGTATTATAATAGTTTCAATTCAAATCAGACGGGCGGCTAGCCTTTCTGTGTGCATTGCTGGTTCAAGGAATTGAGGGTGACCTTGCAGGTCGTCACAATCCTTATGGGTTAGAACCGTAAATTTATCTGAGGCCACCAATAATATAAGCTAATATTAACAAAAAAGAATTGTGCACAGCAAAACCAATATTGGTAACTCAAGTTTCGCACCCCTGTAATCGGAGATAAGTTATTGAAATAACTAAATAAAACCAGCAAAGCGGGTCCCTAAATAGTATAATTGTTTTTATTTTTCCCGAATAAAATCAAACACTTAAAAAGGAACCCGCTTATGAAGCATAGTATCACAAAATCACTGGTTAATGAATTTCAATCAACAAAGCTTTCTACTCAAATTAAAAAAACTTTCAGGTCATTAAATGTGGGTATAATAGCCAATAAAAGCCATATCAGAAAAGAACAGGGATTAAGCAGTATGGATATACTTTACCGTATTGTTCTTCTCCCTTTTTTTAAGGAGAAACTGACAGGGCTCTGGAAAGAGAGCTTTCTTCCTGACAACTTAAGGGATTCCGGTAAAGACACTTACTACCCTTTCCTTGCCAATCATCGGTACCACTGGCGTAAATTTATTAATCTTCTTGCTCTAAAGGTCATATCTAAACTTCAATCTTTTTCTTTATGGCACGAAAGAGTATTAATTCTGGATGATTCAACCTTACCCAAAAGAGGCAAACAAATTGAGCTTGTCTCCTGGGTCTATGACTCTGTTACCCAAAAAAGCACACTCGCCTTTAAAACACTTGTCCTTGGGTGGCATGATAGATTGAGTTTTATTCCCTTTGATTTTTCACTTGTCGCTTCTTCAAATAGATCAAACACCCATCTAAAGCCCCTTGATAATCGCACAATAGGTGCCGGAAGACGCCGGGAAGCATTAAAGTCAAAGACAGAACTGGCCCTTGATATGATCAAAAAAGCCCGCAACTCGGGTCTTGACGCTGGATTTGTACTTTTTGATTCCTGGTTTGCCTTCCCTTCCTTTATCAAGAAGGTCCACGATGCCGGTTACAATGTCATCTGCAAGCTCAAGAAACTCCCCAATATGCGATACCTCTACCAAGGAAGAGAGTACAACCTCAACGAGCTTTACAGAAAGTTTGCCAAAAACCGACTTGCATCGCTACCAACCCTTCCAGGCAAGTCAGTAGCCATCACTGTAATGACAAAGGAGAACCTCCCCGTAAAGATTCTCTTTTATCTTGATGGCAAACATAACGACTGGTGTGCTTTCTTATCCACCGTTCTTGAGATAGAAGAGGAAAAGATTCTTAAAACCTATGCCGGACGGTGGTCAATCGAACCTTTCTTTAAAGAATGCAAACAACATCTTCATCTTGGTAAAGAACAAAACCGGAACTTCGATAGTATCTTTGCGTCAACTGCACTGGCAATGGCAAGGTATCTCTTTCTTGCCTTCAATTCGCGCTTTGATAATGACCCCAGAACTCTGGGGGAACTGTTTAAAGCCTATCAGGTGGATTTACAGCAACTCTCTGCCTCTCAAACAGTGATGGCTCTCATTGCCGATGAAATCAATGCTTTGTCAAGAACACAAAAAACACCTGAAATGATCTGTTCACAAATTACGAAACTTGTTAATTCTATAAAATATTTTCTTACCTCACCGCTCAGACTCAATGAACCACTGGGGTGCAAAACTTGAGTTAATAACTTAAGATTTTTTTACAGGCTATTTTTTCCAATACTGCCTTGTCTTCCGGGGATTTTAGAAAGAGGGCGTTTTATATGAGATATTGTCCCGCTTGCGGTAAGGATGTTAACACTTATTCCTCTCTCCAGTTTGACCTCCAATCACCGGCAGAAGCCGAATGCTGTATCCATTGCGGCATGGCAATAAAGGACAGCAGTGAAGTCAATGAACCCCACATTGAAACGATTCTTCTGGCGGAAGACTCGATCATGATGAGGGAGGTGCTAAATGATATTTTTATGGAAAGCGGATTGCTGAAAAAGTTGTACTTTGCAATAACGGAGCCGAATTTATAACAACCTTTACCAATATGCTTGTAGAAAAAAAGGGGGCTTCTCTCGTTGTACTCGATGTATCAATGCCCCTATTAAATGGGATTAATGCCGCCATCGCTCTCAGA
>Ga0224514_10000156_pt1 | contig 22819 bp, 18 predicted proteins | sample SF_May12_sed_USG_3_FD_169107 | JGI IMG/M metagenome (GOLD analysis project Ga0224514, IMG submission 169107) | Sediment microbial communities from San Francisco Bay, California, United States - SF_May12_sed_USGS_24 | ecosystem: Environmental > Aquatic > Marine > Sediment | place: USA... | reverse complement strand
ATACACCAACTTGACCAGTCAAGCCAGGCAAAATAACTTCATCTGCTGTTGTAGAACAAATAACTCTATCCGGAGTTAGAACGCGAATGTTCATAACCATATATTAATTACTCCTTATTTTAGAGTTTCTGCTTTTGCAATTGCTTCGTCAATATTTCCTACAAGGTAGAATGACTGTTCTGGTAAATCATCTAAGTCACCAGTTAAAATCATTGTAAATCCTTTAATTGTCTCTTCTAAACTTACATATTTACCCGGAGAACCTGTAAAGATTTCAGCCACAAAGAAAGGTTGAGATAAGAAACGCTCAACTTTACGTGCACGAGCTACAAGTAATCGATCTTCTTCAGATAATTCATCAATACCTAAAATAGCAATAATATCTTGTAATTCTTTATAACGTTGTAATGTTTCTTTTACATTTTCTGCAACTTCATAATGCTCTTCACTGACAATTCCAGGTTGTAACATTGTTGAAGTAGAATCTAATGGATCTACTGCCGGATAAATACCTTTAGCTGCTAAATTACGTGATAATACTGTTGTTGCATCTAAGTGTGCAAACGTTGTAGCTGGAGCCGGATCAGTTAAATCATCCGCAGGTACATATACAGCTTGAATTGAAGTAATTGAACCTTGAGTTGTTGAAGTAATACGTTCTTGTAAAGCACCCATTTCTGTTGCTAAAGTAGGTTGATAACCTACAGCAGATGGCATACGACCTAATAAAGCAGATACTTCAGAACCCGCCTGTGTAAAACGGAAAATATTATCGATGAATAATAAAACATCTTGTTTATTTACATCACGGAAATATTCAGCCATTGTTAAAGCAGTTAAACCTACACGCATACGTGCTCCTGGAGGTTCATTCATTTGACCGTATACTAAAGCTACTTTCGATTCAGCGAAATTACTAGAATTAATTACACCTGATTCTTTCATTTCTTCATATAAATCGTTCCCTTCACGTGTTCGCTCACCTACACCACCAAAAACTGATACACCACCGTGTGCTTTAGCGATATTATTAATTAATTCCATAATTAATACTGTTTTACCTACACCAGCACCACCAAATAAACCAATTTTTCCACCACGACGGTAAGGGGCTAATAGATCTACAACTTTAATACCAGTTTCAAAAATCGATGGTTTCGTTTCTAATTCTGTAAAAGCAGGAGCCTCACGATGAATTGGTAAAGTTTCATCTAAAGAAACATCACCTTGCTCATCTACTGGTTCACCAATTACATTGAAAATACGTCCTAATGTTGGAGTACCAACTGGAACAGTAATTGGAGCACCTAAATCAACAGCTTCAACACCACGTTTTAAACCATCTGTTGAACGCATTGATACTGCACGTATTTTATTATCACCTAATAATTGTTGAACTTCAACAATATTTCCTAATCCATCTGCAGTTTCAATTTTAATTGCACTGTAAATTGGAGGTAAGTTTCCAGATGGAAATTCAATATCTAATACTGGACCAATAATTTGACTAACGTAACCTTTATTTGTAGTTTCTACCATTTTGATTTAAAATATTTTAAATATTTAAGAATAAATATACTTTCAGAATTAAATAGATTATTCAAAACAATAACAAATTTAAAATTTATTAACTATTCACAATTGTACACCAAAATAACTGGAATTCTTGAATAAAATGTTTTCTCGTTTTAACTTTTTAGTATTCTTTAAAATGAATCTAAAGATTTTGCTCTCCCCGTTATTCTTAACCAATTTCGCGCTCTTGGATAATTATCAGGTGCTAATTTAAGTGCTTGATACCAATATTCTGCAGCTTTGTCAAATAATCCTTTTGCTAACTCAATATATTCATATTCTTCAGAAATTTCCATTGCCGAATCATAATCTTGAGAAGCCATTTCTAGTGCTAAAAGACCTTGTCTATGATAAATTGCCGCAATATTATTTAACGCTTGGGGTAAATTTGAATTCAATGAAACAGCTTGATGATAATACTCTAGTGCACGTGGATAATTTTCATTTTTACCATAAATAAGACCAATATTATAAAGAGTATAACTTCTATCATATTGATCTTCGTCTAAATATAAGGATTCATAATAATTTTCTAATGCTTCAGCATAATCACCTTCTGCTTGAGCTGCCATTCCCGCTTTATAATATGCAAAAGCTTGTTTTTCTTGTTTACTCGCAGGCAAAAGTTTTAAAATAAGATCTGAAATAACTGTAAATACACGATCAATAAAATTCCTGACACCCATACAATATAACTCCTCCTTACGTCATCTTAATAAACTTTAACTCCTAAAGTTCATTAGAAGCTACATATGGTAATAAAGATAAAATTCGTGCCCGTTTAATAGCTTTTGCAATTTGACGTTGTTGTTGAACAGTTACTCCTGTAGCCCGACGTGGGAGAATTTTCCCTTGTTCTGTAATAAATAATTTTAATAAGTCAATATCTTTATAATCAATTTTTTGATTAATTCCAATAGGTGCTAATTTCTGTTTTTGTGCTAACATAGTTTTTATTTTATTTCTTTATGAATAGTTGATTTATTACAATGAGGACAATATTTTTTTAGTTCCATCCGTTGAGGATTATTTCGACGATTTTTTTGAGTTAAATATCGCGAAACACCTGTAGACCGTTTATTAGTATTTGTTCGACATTCTGTACATTCCAAAGTAATCAATATTCTTGTACCTTTATTTTTTGCCATATTAATTCCTATAATATAAATAGTATTTTTATTATATTGACTAAATATCATTACCTTATCAAGAGTTTAGTATCTTACTAATATAGGTAACTAGAACATATAATATATTTAATAAAAACTTTTCATTATTTCTTAAATATATTATATTTAAGAAATAAAAATATCAGATAAATTTTAACTTAGATCTATTTAAATCACATTTATGGCTAATAACAAATCAGCAAAGAAACGTATATTAATAAGTAAACGAAATAATCTACAAAATCGTTTTTATAAAAGTTCAGTTCGAACACTAACTAAAAGATTTTTAAAAGACCTAGAAATTTATAAAAGTTCACAAGTTACTGCAGATAAAGAAAAAGCACAAATCGTACTAAATTCAATTTATAGTTTAATTGATAAAGGTTTAAAAAGAAACGTTTATCATAAAAATACAGCTGCACGAAAAAAAGCTAAATTAGCAGCTTTATTAAAAGCTAGTAATTAAAATATTTGAAGAATAATTTTTCAACCTTAAAATAACCTATTCAACATTAGGTTATTTTTAAAATTTTTATTGATCTTACTAATTAACGAAATCAACTTTTCCACATTCAGCTTACAAATATAAGTTAGTTAAGAGTAATTTTAATAATCATAAACAACAATAAACTTAGTTATAAAATCCTTACTTTATACCACCATTATAAAGTCTTTAATTCAATTTACTTTCTTTCTTAAAATACATTACTATTTTCGTACTAGAAAATAACTTTATATGAATAACGTTAACATTTTAGATTTACAATTTTTAAACTGAGAATAATCAACTAACAACATTAAAATATGAATTTATTTTGCATAATTATTATCAATAATGAAATTTAATAATTATTTAATTTAATAAAAAATTATTACCAAATTTTTTAAACTATTATATGATGAATTACACAACTGCTCTACCTGATTTTATTGAAATGCAACGAGTAAGTTTCTGTTGGTTTATTGGACAAGGACTAAATGAAGAATTAAATACTTTTTCAAGAATTTATGATTTTAGTCAAAATACAGAATATATTTTATTTGGCCAAGAATATAGTTTAATAAAACCTATATATAATATAGTTCGAGCCAAAAAATATACAGCAAATTATTCTGCACAACTCGTTATTCCCTTAGAAGTCCGAAATAAAAAAACAAACATTATAAAATATCATAGTAAATTTCCTATTATTAACTTACCTTTAATGACAAGTTGTGCCACTTTTGTTATTAATGGATGTGAACGTGTTATTGTAAGCCAAATTATTCGAAGTCCAGGTGTATATTTTGAAAAAAATAAACATCAGAAGAAAACTAAGAAAATTAAAAGAATTATATCGAGTGAAATTGGGAAATTAAAAAACTTTACTCCACCAAGTGAAATTTTACCTACAGAGAGTCGGTTATATTTTTTAAAACCAACTCTTAAAAAAAAATTTATGAATGATAAAAAAAAGAAAAAAAAATTTATTAAAAAAGAAGAAGATTGGAATTGGGAAGGAGAAACAATTAATATTTATTCGTTTAAACAACTAAACAATTATGAAATTAACTTTAGTTCTGCATTTATTGAATATTTTAAAGTCTATAAAAGTTTATTTAAAATAGAAAATTCATCTACGAGAATAAAACGCATTAAAATTTTTTTAAAATGGCTAACATCGAATAAACCGTGTATGTTATCTAAGAATGAAGATAGAATTTTTTTAGTAATGAATTGTTTTAATTTATTACTAAAACTGACTACACAACATAAAATTTTAAAGAAAAAAAATATTAAAAATAACAGACTAACTCAGTTTAAACAAATCAAAAAATTATACCATAAAGCATTTCAAAAATCACAAATATTCTTAAAGTTGAATATTAAAACAGAATTATTTGTTTTTCTACTTCGAGATTTAGATAACTTTACTCAGCTTAACAACTTTAATTTTTTAAAATTAGATATTACACCAAAAATTAATCTAATTATTAATAATAATAAATTAAGATCTAATCTTTATTTTACTAATAGTTTTAAAGAACTTATTAAATTTAAATATAACGTCACTAAAAAAGAAAAAGATAAAAAAAGAAAGCAAATTCAAAGTAGAATTTTTAAAAATAAAACAAAGTACTTAAAAACAAAATCTAAAATTATTCAATATAAAGACGATCATTTAATAAAAGATATTTATAAAAAAAAATATGAAGAAAAAGAATTGTATACTGCAACGTTAATTCCTGAATATGGATCATGGATAAGATTTGGTTTTCAAAAAAATACAAAAATTAATATTTCAAAATATCCCATAAAAAATCAAGAAGATGAAATTATTATTCAACTCGATAAAGTAACTCAAAAACCAATTATTCATCTCTTAAAAGAGATGGGTGTTACTGATTTGGAAATTTGTCAAAACTTACAAAATTCAGAATTTTTTTATTTTAATAAACCACTATTAACTGATTCAATTTATTACCCAAATAAACTATTACGTTTTAATTTAAATAAAAATTATTATAAAAATATCTCAGAATTTTCTAGAATTTTTGATCCCTCATACTATCGTCTAGGGAAAATTGGTCGTTCAAAATTAAACAATAGACTAAATATAAAATTATCAAAACGAATTACTACAATTACATACGAAGATATTTTCGCAATAATTGATAAATTAATAACCTTATCTACTTCTAAACAGATTAGTGATGATATTGATCATTTAAAGAACAGAAGAGTTCGTTCCGTAGGAGAATTATTACAAAATCTATTCCGTATTGGATTCCAAAGATTATTAAGAAAACTACGAAGTCAAACAAATAAAACCTATTCAAGTCAATTATCAAGTTTCAATATTGTTGGAGCGACTATTAGAGAATTTTTCGGAGCCAGTCAATTATCTCAATACATGGATCAAACAAATCCTTTATCTTCATTAACACATCGACGACGAATCAGCGGTTTAGGACCAGGAGGGTTTGATAGAGATCGTATTAGTTTTGCTGTCCGCGATATTCATCCAAGTCATTATGGACGAATTTGCCCTATTGAAACACCTGAAGGTCAAAATGTAGGATTAATTGCTTCATTAACAACATGTGCAAGAGTTAATGAATCTGGGTTTTTAGAAACACCTTTTTGGAGAGTTATTAATGGAAAAGTTCTTAAAACAGGGGATCCAATCTATTTAACAGCTGATATTGAAGATTTTTATAAAATTGCTCCAGCTGATATTTCAACAAACGAAGAAAATTATTTAACAAAAAATTTAATTCCTGTACGTTACAAACAAGATTTTTTAACTGTGACACCATCTGAAGTTGATTTTATAGCCGTTTCTTCAACTCAGATTGTTTCTGTCGCTGCATCTTTAATTCCCTTCTTTGAACATGATGACGCAAATAGAGCATTAATGGGGTCAAATATGCAGCGACAGTCAGTTCCATTATTATTGCCACAAAAACCTATCGTCGGTACAGGTTTAGAAAATCAAATTGCATTAGATTCAGGAATGGTCATTAATGCTCAACGAGATGGGATTATCGAGTCAGTAACGGCAAATAAAATAATTATCCGTGAAAATTCGGGACAACAACGTAAATATGATTTACAAAAATATCAACGTTCAAATCAAGAAACATGTATTAATCATAGACCGATTATATGGGAAGGTGAGAAAATTAAATCTGGGCAAATGTTAACAGATGGACCAGGAATAATTAGTACTGAACTCGCTTTAGGGCAGAATGTTTTAGTCGCTTATATGCCATGGCAAGGTTACAATTTTGAAGACGCTATTTTAATCAATGAACGATTAGTATATGAGGATATTTTTACATCAATTCATATTGAAAGATATGAAATTGAAATTGATCGAACAGCGGAAATGTCAGAGCAAACAACAAATAATATTCCGAATTTAAATATTTCTGATGTTCAAAATTTAAATGAAGATGGAATTGTTACAATTGGGACATTTGTAAAACCGGGAGATATTTTAGTAGGAAAAATTATCCCTAAAGATGATTCTGAACAATTACCAGAATCAAAATTGCTTAGAGCCATTTTCGGTGCAAAAGCAAAAGGAGTTCGCGATACATCATTCCGAATGCCGGAAGGAGAATATGGACGAGTTATTGAAACTTTAACATTTAATCGACGAACGAAATTAGCGTATAAATTTGAAAAAATTCAAATTTTCATTGCACAAATTAGAAAAATTCAAGTAGGAGATAAAATTGCAGGCCGTCATGGAAACAAAGGTATAATTTCCCGCATTTTACCTCGTCAAGATATGCCTTTTCTTCCGGATGGTACACCTATTGATATTATTTTAAATCCTTTAGGAGTTCCCTCGCGGATGAATGTAGGACAATTGTATGAATGCTTATTAGGATTTGCCGGTCATAAATTAAATCGTCGTTTTAAAATCTTACCATTTGATGAAATGTATGGACCAGAAGTTTCTCGAATTTTAATTAATAAAAAATTACGTCAGGCATCAATCGAAAATAATGAAGCATGGCTTTTTAATCCATATTCTCCTGGAAAAATCGTACTTCTTGATGGAAGAACAGGTAAAGAATTTGATAATCCAATTACAGTTGGTAATGCATATATGCTAAAATTAATTCATCTAGTTGACGATAAAATGCATTCTAGAGCAACTGGCCCTTATTCATTAGTAACTCAACAACCATTAGGCGGAAAAGCTCAACACGGTGGACAACGATTTGGTGAAATGGAAGTGTGGGCACTTGAAGGGTTTGGAGCATCTTTCACATTAAAAGAACTCTTAACAATTAAATCTGATGATATGCAAGGAAGAAATGAAACTTTAAACTCTATTATTAAAGGTCAACTAATACCAACCTCAGGTGTACCAGAATCATTTAAAGTTTTAGTTCAGGAACTAAGATCAATTGGATTGGATCTAAGTACTTATAGAATTGATGAATTTAGTTCCGATCAATTGTATGAAATTGAACTGAATTTAATTGAAAAATATAACCCATTACTCAAAACATTTTCTCACACATCAAACATAAATAATATTTCATTTTAAAAATTTAGTATGATACGATCTGAAAAAGAATTTGACTATATAAAAATAAAATTAGCCTCTCCTCTTAGGATATTAGAATGGTCTCATAGAAAATTACCTAATGGACAGTTTGTTGGAGAAGTTCAAAAATCTGAAACCATTAATTATCGAACATTTAAACCTGAAATGGATGGTTTATTTTGTGAAAGAATATTTGGTCCAAGTAAAAGTTTAGAATGTGCATGTGGTAAATATAAGCGAGTTCGTTATGAAGGTTTAATATGTGAACGTTGTGGGGTAGAGTTAACTGAATCACGAGTTCGACGACATAGAATGGGTCATATTAATTTAATATATCCAGTTACACATGTTTGGTATACAAATAGTCGACCAAATTATATTGCCTTACTTCTTGAAGTTGAACAATGCGAAAAAAGGTTAGATACTGGATGGACAGAATTTATTGAGGGAAGGGACAATAAAGAAAAATATAATAAAGATATCCCTGAACATTTTTCTTCAGATATTAATAATTATCTGACAAGTCCCAAGGTACTTTTAAATTGTAAAAAATTTCTTAAAGAAAAGTCAAAAGCAAAGAAATCTAATATTGTAAACTTTTATGATGAACGAATAAAACGAATAAAATTAGCATCTCTTGCTTATTTTATCGCTGAAGATGAAATTGCTTTTTATGGACTTCATTGGGATTTACAGCAATACCGTCGTTGTAGAGAATTAGGGTTTACAGGTTATCCCTTAAAACCATATTCAAAATCTCAGAGTAAACGTCGAAATACACCTAAATATTTATTAAGATCAACACCAAATTATTTAATTGGAGCTGTTTTAATTAAACGTGAATTAGAAAAGCTAAATCTTGATCAAGAAATAATTAAAACACGCAATTTTATAACATTGTGTAGTAAAGTACTCCATAAAGAACAGCCATTTTATAATTTTTCACATTGGTCTAAAAAATGGGAATATCAACGTATTTATAAATTACGAGACCAGTCAATTAAACGAATTCGTATTTTAGAAAATTTATTGACTACTGGAGCGAATCCTGCATGGATGATTATAACTATATTACCTGTTATTCCCCCAGCATTAAGACCAATGATTCAATTAGAAGGAGGTCGTTTTGCAACTTCTGATTTGAATGAATTATATAGACGAATAATTACAAGAAATAATCGACTTCTCCGCCTATTAGAAATTGATGCTCCTCAATTAATTATTAGGAATGAAAAACGAATGTTACAAGAAGCTGTAGATACATTAATTGATAATGGAAAACGAGGAAAAATTGCTTTAAGTGCAAATAATCGTCCCTTAAAATCATTGTCTGATATTATAAAAGGAAAACATGGGCGTTTTCGTCAGAATCTACTAGGAAAACGTGTAGATTATTCTGGACGGTCTGTTATTGTTGTAGGTCCAAGTTTAAAATTAAATCAATGTGGTTTGCCTTATGAAATGGCGATTGAATTATTTCAACCCTTTATAATTCGTGAATTAATTAATCAAGGGTTAGCAAGTAATATGAAAGTTGCAAAAAATTTACTTCAACAAAATGAACCAATTATAGATCCAGTACTTGAAAAAGTATTATCAAATCATCCCATTTTTCTAAATCGAGCACCAACCTTACATAGATTAGGAATACAAGCTTTTGAGCCTATTATTATTCAAGGTCGTGCTATTAAGCTTCACCCTTTAGTTTGTTCAGCCTTTAATGCCGATTTTGATGGGGATCAAATGGCTGTCCATGTTCCACTTTCCTTGGAAGCTCAAGCTGAATGTTATATGTTAATGTTAGCACCTTATAATTTTTTATCACCCGCAAATGGTGACCCAATTATTATGCCAAGTCAAGATATGGTGTTAGGGTGTTATTATTTGACTGTAAATAATATTTCTGGGTTATCAGGTTCAAATCATTATTTTGCTGATTTAAATGACGTTATACTAGCCTATACTCAAGACCAAATTGAAATTCATACTTCAATATGGATTAGATATAAACATAGAATTTATCAGCCTTCAAATTTCATAAAAAAAATTAAATTAAAAGATGAAAGTTATATTGAATATTACGAAAATATTCAAATCCGGAAAGATAAAGATAATAAACCGATCGTTCAATATCTACAAACAACAACTGGACGTGTTCTTTTAAATTATACAATTCAAACAACATTAAAACTTAAATTATAAAGATTTAAGATATTTGAATTTTTAAAAAACAATTACATAAAGGAATTATGAAAGAGTACAGTTATCAAAATATACTTATTAATAAAAAACAATTAAAAGAGTTATTAGCTTGGAGTTTTTCAAAATATGATTCGATGCAAGCTTCTTTATTGGCAGATGAATTAAAATATCTTGGATTTAAATATGCAACACAGGCTGGTATTTCAATTAGTGTTGAAGATTTAAAAGTACCAGTAGCAAAAAATAAAATGTTAGAAAAAGCAAATAAAGATATTTTAAATGCGGAAAAAATTTGTTTAAAAGGAAAAATTACAGATGTAGAACGTTTCCAAAAAATTATTGATACTTGGAGTATTGCTAGTGAATCATTAAAAGATAATGTAGTATCCTTTTTTAAAACATATGATCCTTTAAATTCTGTTTATATAATGGCATTTTCAGGAGCTAGGGGAAACTTATCACAAGTCCGTCAATTAGTAGGTATGAGAGGACTTATGGCTGACCCTAGTGGTGAAATAATGCGAGTGCCGATTAAAAAAAATTTTCGTGAAGGATTAACAATTACAGATTATTTAATGTCTGGTTATGGCGCTCGTAAAGGTATTGTTGATACAGCATTAAAAACAGCAAATTCAGGTTATTTAACACGTCGTTTAATTGATATTGCACAAGATATTATTATTAGAGAAAAAGATTGTTTAACATCTGCTTCATTTATCATTAATAATGAAAATACATTAGAAAATGAACAAATTGTTGGGAGAATATTATCAAAAGACGTTTATGATCCAGAAACCAAAAAATTACTTGCCCCTATTAATACACATATAACATTGAATATATTAAATATATTTAAACAAAAACAAATTTCAAAATTTCATATTCGTTCACCATTAACTTGTAGTCTATACCATTCTATTTGTCAAATGTGTTATGGATTAGATTTATCAAATCAAAATCTCGTTGATTTAGGAGAAGCAGTTGGTATTCTTGCTGGACAGTCTATAGGTGAGCCTGGAACACAATTAACAATGAGAACTTTCCATACAGGTGGTATTTTTACATCAGAAGCTAGACAACAAATTATTAGCCCAATAAATGGAGTTATCAAATTTTCTAAAATTTTAAAAACAATCATATTACGAACAAATCGAGGGGATGATGTTTTAGTTACGAAAAATTCCGGATCATTAATATTAGTATCTCGACAAGATGAAAAAAAAATTGTCCAAATTGAACTACTACGAAATACTATGTTATTTGTAAAAAGTAATCAATATGTGAAAAAATTATCAATAATAGGCGAATTAATAAGTGCAGAAAAACAGACTTTGACAGAAAGAAAACCTATAGTAAGTCATACTGCTGGTGAAATTTTTATTCCAAGATTAAAAACAAGAACAAATTTAACTGGACAAAATCGCTTATTGTGGATTTTATCAGGACAAGTTTATCAAGCTCCTTGTAACTCTTTTCTAAATTTTTATACAGATTATAAGATTAATAAAAATAGTTATATTTTTAGAACAAAATTAATAAATCAATATTCTGGGTATATTCAAGTTTTTGATAACAAAAAAACGATACTAGAACAAAAAATTCAAATTACAAATGATACCTATTTTTTAAATAATAGTTATATTCAGAAAATTATTAAACCTACAAATAATAAAAATTATTTAATTAATTTTAATAATTTGAAATATTTAGTTGGATTAAATGATTCAAATTTAAAAAATTGGAAACAATGTACACAAACTAAAACTTTTGTACTTTCATTTAATAATAATTTTAAAACTTTAACTGGTGGAATAATGTATTATGATCAACGAATTAAACAGAAATATTATACACTGGATAATCTAATTCCATATCATATACCTTATGAAATAAATAAAGAAGATTATGAAAAATTAAGTCTAAATTATCATGACGACTATTTAAAAAGTTTAGAAACTAAAATTGATAAAAATGGATTTATTTTTTATCAAAATTTTCTAAATTATCAAGAAATGGAAAATATCTTTTTAAAGTTAAAGTTAAAGAAAAAAATAATTTATAATTCTTTAGTTTGGCTTTCTGAAGAAACTTATAAGTTAAATTGTGATAAAAGCATTTTATTAGTAGAAAATGGAAATTTTATATCAAAAAATTTTGAAATTATTCCAAATATTATTTCAAAAACTGCTGGAATAATAAATGTTTCACAAAAAAATAATCTTATTGAAGAAATTTCGATTAAACCAGGATTTGTTTACCAAGGAAAACAATTCGAAGAAATAAATAAAAATGTATATTATCCAGGTGAAATTATTTTTGATAATATTGAAATAACACGACCATCATTATGTGAACATATTACAACGAAAATTAGCAATCAGTTATTAATCCGACCTTTTGATCTTTACGAAATTCCTAAAGAAAAAAATTTTCTTAATAAAAAAAATTTAGAGTTAGTTTTTAAAATAACAAATAAAACTAATTATTTGTATAAAAAAAATCAAAAAATTAAAACATCCAATAGTATAAATTTGATTTCTCAAACTATAAATTTAAATCCTAAAAACTCTTTAGAAAATACTATTACGATTGATTTAAGTAATTCTTTTAAAAATAAACGTTTAAACTTAAAAATTTTAGAAAATTTAGTAATAAATCAGTATATTCCAGCACATTTAAAATATACAAATTTACAAGCTTGTTTAATTATTGAACCAAATCAATTTATAGATACTTATACAAATATAGGATATCTTGAATCACTTACAACAAATTCTCTAGAAATAGTCAAATTTAAATCAAAACGGTCAAATAAAAAACAAGTTTTTTTAATATCAAATGATGATTGTATAACTGTTAGAAAAGAACAAGGAAAAAATAAAACAATTAATGAATTAATAATTGATAATATTCAGGTAACTCAAACTGGAAAAATTTTAATTGATAATGGAGAATTTTTAACTGTACAAAAAGGGCGCCCTTATTTTTTCCCGAATTGTAAAACAGAGGATTTTAAAGAAAACGTTGGTCTGCAATATAAATTAGTAACGTTAAATAAAAATATTTCTAATAATAAAACTAATACTTTTTTAAATTATTATGATATCACTAAACGGTCTCTATTAGAAAAATTACGTACAAATAAAAGTTTGGATGGATTTAAAATTAAATTTTCAAAGATGTTCATAAAAAAAAATGGAAAATTTTATAGTTCTCCTATCCCATTATTTTTAAATAATTTTTCATTAACAAAAGAAAAACATCAATTAAAGAATCTTAAAATTAAAAATACACAATTAAAAATTAAACAATGTTTACCATTATTATTAAAACGTTCTGGATTAGTTTCAAATAGAATTAAAGAAAACGAACCTTCTCAAAATAATTTAATAGGTTTCAAATTTTTAAAATACCCGTTTAATAAATCAATTGGAATTCATTCAATTACAGAAGATTACTTTGAACAAGAAGTAAATAGTGTTTACTGTAAAAATGGTGAATTTATTGAAAAAGGCGAAGTAATCGGACTGTTAAATTTTGAGAAAGAAATTACTGGAGATATTGTTCAAGGTTTACCAAGAATAGAAGAATTATTAGAAGCACGGAAAAAGAAACCTACAAACAAACATTTAGCAACAAACCAAAAGAAAAGCTTATTAATTCAAAAAACTAGTATTGACTCTAGTTTTGAATTTCAAAAACTAGGAACAACTATAAAAGAAAATGATAAAATTAATCCACACAATTTATTAAAAATTTACTTTAATTATTATGGAATAAAAAAACAATTCTTTTCGAATAAAACAAAAAATATTACTTCATATCGTTTAGCAAATAACTATGAAGCAAGTTATAGAACATTTAAAAAAATTCAATTATTAATACTAAACGCTGTTCAATCAGTTTATCAATCACAAGGCGTTTCAATTGCAAATAAGCATTTAGAAATCGTGATTAAACAAATGACTACAAAAGTTTTAATAACGCATGAAGGACATACACCATTATTACCTCGTGAGGTCGTTGATTTATATCACATTCAATATATTAATCAAATTATTAAATCTAATAATAAGCATCCAGCATATTATGTTCCACTATTATTAGGAATTACAAAAGCTGCATTAAATAATCCAAGTTTTATTTCGGCAGCAAGTTTTCAAGAAACTACCCGTGTTTTAACAAAAGCTGCTATTGAAGGTCGAGTGGATTGGTTACGTGGTTTAAAAGAAAATATAATTATTGGACATTTAATTCCATCTGGAACAGGGTACCAAAGCTACACAAACTGTTTTAATTTAATTTCACAAACTAAAACAAGAATTAATTTAGAAAAAATTAAAATAAAAATATAGATTTAATTCTTTTCAATATATTCATGTTATTCTATACTAGTATAAAGTATAGTTATGTAATTAAGGAGTTTTAGAATTTTATGGCTGATATTAACTTAGCCCAATTATTAGAAGCAGGCGTGCATTTTGGACATAAAGCTTATAGATGGAATCCAAAAATGTTTCCGTATATCTATACGGAACGTAATAATATTCATATTTTAGATTTAGTCCAAACAGCTCAACTATTAAAACGAGCAAATTCTTATGTTGCAAAAGCAGCTTCCGAAGGAAAAACATTCTTATTTATCGGAACAAAACGACAATCAAGTGCTGTAATTGCTCAACAGGCAAATAATTGTAATTCATATTATGTAAATCATAGATGGTTAGGTGGAATGTTAACAAATTGGGTAACATTGAAAAGTCGAATTGAACGATTAAAAGTACTAGAACAACAAGAAGTTGACGGAATTTTTAATTTATTACCAAAAAAAGAAGCATCGTTACGCTTAAAAGAATTGGAAAAATTACGAAAACATCTAAATGGTATTAAAAATATGACAAAATTACCAGATGTAGCCATTATTATTGATCAAAAACGTGAAATGACGGCTATTCAAGAATGTAGAAAATTAGGTATTCCTATTATTTCTATTCTAGATACAAATTGCGATCCGGATTTAGTAGATATTCCAATCCCGGGAAATGATGATGCTGTACGTTCAATTAAATTAATTTTAAATTCATTAACTGACACAATTAATCAAAATAGAGCTATTTAAATATAAATATTTATGAATTAAAAGATAAAATAGTTTTTTTACAGTAAGTTAATTTATAAGAAAGAAAACACACATTTTTAATAGTTTTCTTCCTTATAAATTAAACTGCTATGTTAGTGAAACTTTTCCACCTGCATCTTCAATTTGTTTTTTTGCATCTTCTGCAGCATCTTTACCTAATGCTTCTTGAACCATTTTTGGTGCTGATTCTACAAGTTCTTTTGCTTCTTTTAAACCTAAACCAGTTAGAGTTCGTACAACTTTTAATACCGCAATTTTTTTATCAGCTGGAACTTCATCTAACATAACATTAAATTCTGTTTTTTCTTCGGCTTCTTCCTCACTAGCTGGAGCAGCAGCCATCATAACACCGCCACCAACACTTGCAGAGGCATCAACGCCAAAAGTTTCTTCAATAGCCGCTACTAATTCTGATGCTTCTAATAAAGTTAATGTTTTTAATTCTTCAACGATTTGATTTATTTTGTCTGACATAAAAAATTTTATTTAAAATGTGTATAATTTAGTTTTTAATTTTTTAATTAGATTTTACTATACTAGTCAAATATATTTAAATCTAATTGAATAGAAGGACCCATACTTGTGCAAATAAATAAACTTTTAAAGTATTTACCTTTTACACCGCTAGGACGATTTTGTTCTATGGATCTATATAACGATGTTAAATTTTCAATTAATTGATTTTTTGAAAAATTTGCTTTTCCAAAATTTACATGTACAACACCTGTTTTATCAGCCTTATATTCAAATTTTCCTTTCTTAAATTCAGATAATGTCTCTATTAAGGTTGTACTTACGGTTCCTGACTTTGGTGATGGCATTAATCCTTTTGGCCCTAAAACTCGACCAAGTTTTGCTAATTTTGGCATCATATCAGGTGTTGCAACTAATAAATCAAAATTAATATTACCTTGACTAATATCATCAATTAAATCTTGACTTCCAACAATCTCAGCTCCTCCTTCTTTCGCTTCGTTAAAATTTGCTTCATTTGTTAAAACAGCAATACGCGTTGATTTTCCTATCCCATGAGGCAACGTTACAGTTGTTCGTAATTGTTGATCTGCATATTTTGGATCAATATTTAGATTAGCATGTAATTCAACAGATTCAATAAATTTTGCTGTTGCAGTTTCTTGAAGTAAATTAATTGCTTCTTCTAAACTTGAATGAACAACATTGGTAATCTTTTTAAGGTTTTCGTTTTGACGTCTCGATAATTTTGCCATATAATTTCTTTCTTAAAAACTTACAAACTTAAATATTAATCTATAATTGTAATACCCATATTTCGGGCAGTTCCTTCAACAATTCTTATTGCACTACTTATTTTAATAGTATTCAAATCTGGTAATTTAATATTAGCAATCTCTTCTAATTGTGCTTTTGTTACTGATCCAACATTGACTCGATTTGGAGTTGACGAACCTTTTTTAACTTTTGCAGCATTAGCTAATAAAACAGATGCAGGTGGTGTTTTAAGAATAAAAGTATAACTTCGATCTTCATAAACTGAAATTTCTACTGGAATAATAAGTCCAGCTTTCTCATTTGTTCGCGCATTATATTCTTTACAAAAGGCTGCAATGTTTACCCCATGTTGACCTAAAGCTGGACCTACAGGAGGTGCAGGTGTAGCTTTTCCAGCAGGTAATGCTAATTTAATCAATGCAGTTATTTTTTTTGGCATATAATTTTATTTTTATTTCTTGATAAAATAGAGATTTATGATTTTAACTTTAATTAATCAAAAAAGATTTAACATTTTTCTTGAAAGCTTTATTTTCAATTTATATTTAAATTTTTATAAAATCAATTAGTTACGGAAATTTTGAACGATTAAAATTCTATTATCTAAAACACACCTCTTCTTTTTAAGAGAAACGCGTCCTGAAGGACTTGAACCCTCGACATCTAATTTTGGAGACTAGCGTTCTACCAACTGAACTAAGGACGCATATAGTTATTGTAATAAATATATCTTTAAAAGACAAGGTTTCTTAATTTACCCTAAATCAAACTCGAAATTTTAATTAATATGAAAGATTTTAATAGTAAAGTACATTTTTCAATTTCAGATACCCCTTTACCACATAACTTTGTAGCAGAAAAAATTATCTTAAGTTGTTTGTTAATTAATTATGAAGCAATTGAAATTACATTAAAAACTGTTAGAGTTGAAACTTTTTACTTTAAAAATCATCAAGAAATTTATAAGGCTATTGTAGAGATGTACCGTAAAAAGCTTCCCATAAATGTATTTTCAGTAAATGATTTTTTAAAAGAAACTGGTTGTTTGAATAAAATTGGGGGCACAAAAGTTTTACTAGAACTTCTTAATCAAATTCCTAATTTAGTCTATTTAGAAGAATATATTCAATTAATTCAAGATAAATTTTTACGACGATCATTAATCACTCTAGGTTATGAATTAATTAATTCTGCTTATATTACAAATATTCCATTAGAAAAAATTTTAAATGATTTTGAAAAAAAATCCTTTAAATTAACAAATGAATTATTCGAGGAAAAAAATTTAACTACTGCAGAATTATTTTCAAATATTTTCTTGGAGTTAAAAGAAAAAGCCTTAAAACCTGAATTACCTGGATTAGGATCTGGGTTTTACACTTTAGATTCTTTAACACAAGGTTTCCAAAAATCTGATTTAATTATACTTGCTGGACGACCTTCAATGGGAAAAACTGCTTTTATTTTAAATATCACTGAAAACATTCTTAAAAGAGATAAAGTACCAATATTATTTTTTAGTCTTGAAATGTCAAAAGAACAATTAATTTACCGGTTACTATCAAATGAAACAGGAATAAGTCAATCACGTTTAAAAATTGGCAATTTATATAAAGAAGATTGGTGTAAATTAAAAGAAAGTATTCAAAATTACTCTCGGTTACCTTTTTTCATTGATGATCAAGCAAATCTAACAATTCAAAATATTCGTTCAAAAATAAAAAAGATTCTATTTGAACAAAATAAAATCGGATTAATTATTATTGACTATTTACAATTACTTTTAAACTCAAAATCTGAAAACCGTGTACAAGAACTATCTCAAATTACGAGAACACTTAAAAATATTGCTAAAGAATTCCAAATACCGGTTATAGCATTATCTCAATTAAGTCGAAATGTTGAAAATCGAATTAATAAACGCCCTATTTTATCTGATTTACGGGAAAGTGGGTCAATTGAACAAGATGCGGATTTAGTATTAATGCTATATCGAGAAAATTATTATAATCCAATGAGTGAAAAAAATCAAAAAAGTAATCCTGCTGAATTAATAATTGCAAAACATCGTAATGGACCATTAGGGATTATAGAGTTATCATTTCAGAACGATCCTGCTAAATTTCTAAATAAATTTAGTACATTATAAATAAATGCCCAGATCCAGATTCGAACTGGAGACACGAGGATCTTCAATCCACTGCTCTACCAACTGAGCTATCCGGGCTTAATAAATATTATACTACATTCTACTTAAAATAACAATATTAATATTGTTATTTTAAGTAGAATGTAGTATAATATTTATTGGATATAGTAATCGATATAATTAACTTAAAAAATTTAAATATGTCAGGATTGTGAAATAGCAGCATAAAATTACAAAAGTATATTAGTATGTTACTATATCTACCTTTTAAATACGTTTTATCAATTGATAAATAAAAGTTTTTTATATTTAATTAAGAATTTATAACTATTTACACAATTAATGGTTACAAGTTAAAATTTAAAAACAAACTAGTACTATCAACTACAATTTTATTTGAACTTAAACATTCATAAAATCATTTCTTAAACAAAATTATGCTAATTCTTTCTAAGAAATAAAAAATTGTAACAATCGCATAATTTGATAAATACTTCTCTGATTTATTGTATAAATTGGGATATCTAGTTTATGTGCTAACTTTTTTAGTCGGAAATTTTGTCTCAGATGTTTTTTCAAACCTATTATAAGATTTGCTTGCTTAACTTGAGTTGTAATAAGAATTTTGTTACCAAATTTTTCTATAATTTCTTTTATTAAATTCTTTGACAAAGAATAAGGATAAATAATCAAAGTGGTCGCTTTTAAAGTTAATGATCTACGATTTTTTGACTTATAGATTTCAAACCAATTTCTATGAAGCGAGATCATTTCTTTATTTAAAAATCGGGAGTTTTTTATGACAAAATCTTTATGTAACTTTTTATAATTAATAATTAATTTTTCGTTTTTTTTTACATTACGAATTTGTGAAATATTAAAATTTCCACGTAATATTAAATCAACTGAACTTTTAACATTCTCATGAATTGTCCAAGAAGAAACCTGATTAACTTCAATTATAATCTGAAATGCAGGGTATGATTTTCGCTCTAAAATACTTTTTTGTGTACCTCTTCGCTTAGCTTCTTCATCACTTATTGTTACATATTGAATTCCACCTATTAAATCACATAGAGATGGATTTTTAATTAAATTTTCTAAACAATTACCATGGGTAGTACCAACTAATTGAATGCCTTTTTCTCCTATAGTTCTTGCAGCTAAAGCTTCAAGTTCTGTTCCAATTTCATCAATAATAATAACTTGAGGCATATGATTTTCAATAGCTTCAAACATTATTTTATATTGAAGTTCAGTTTTTGGTACCTGCATACGACGAGCTCTACCTATACCTCTATGAGGTACATCACTGTCGCCCGCAATCTCATTTGATGTATCAATAATAATAACTCGTTTCTCCATTTCATCTGAGAGTACGCGTGCAATTTCTCGAATAATTGTTGTTTTACCAACACCAGGTTTCCCTAATATTAAAATTGATTTTCCAGATTGAAGTAAATCTCGAATAATTGAAATTGTACCAAAAAGCGCACGTCCAACTCGACACGTTAAGCCATTAATGAGGAATTGTCGATTTCGAATACAACTTATTCGATGAAGTGTTCGTTCAATTCCTGCACGATTTTCTCCACTAAATTTACTTATACGTTTGGTTATATAATCTATGTCTTGCCATGAAATAATTTTTTGCGATAAATATTCTGGTCCTGTCGTGAATCGGGCTTCAGGTCGCCTTCCTAAATCCAAAATAATTTCAATTAATTTTTCTTTATTTGAAGAATGATGCAAATATTCATAAATAAACAATGGTAGATTATTTAAAAGGTTTTCTAAATCATCATCAATATTCATTCAATCTGAATTTACTTAAACTTTTACTATAGATAATTTAATAAAGATTTTATAAGTTTAACTTTTAAACTTATAAAATCTTTAATTTGGAGATTTTGTATGATCAATTAATTTATAAAAACTCGAACAGTCTAAAATTGCCATTTGAGCTAACATTTTTCTATTTAAATTAATTTTTGATCGTTTAAAAGAATTTATTACTTGACTATAAGTAATACCTTTTTGTCTTGCTGAGGCATTTATTCTACTAATCCATAACTTTCGAAAAACACGTTTTTTATGCTTTCTTCCAACATATGAATAACGTAAAGCTTTCATTACTTGTTGATTTGCTACTCTAAAAAGACGCGAGTGAGCACCTTGGTAACCTTTGGCAAGTTGTAAAATTTTTTTTCGACGCTTACGGGCAACATTTCCTCGTTTAACTCTTACCATTTTTATTTTTAATAAGGTAACATTAATTTAATAGGTTTACTATCACCAGGAGTAACACATACTCGTTGTGATAATCTTCGTTTTTGAACATTTGATTTTTTCATTAAAAGATGGCCTTTATATGCATGACGGCGTAAAAAATTACCTGCACCAGTCTTTTTATAACGTTTTAAGGCTGCTTTTCGAGTTTTTAATTTGGGCATAAAATTTTAGTTTTTTTTAGAAGAGTATAAATCTCTAAAATAAAGTTTTGATCTTAGAGGATGTGAATATAGAATTTGATTATATTGTTGAAAATTTTTTAAAGAAGAAGACTGCCAATTTACAGGACACGCTTGTCCTGGATTTTTTTTTACATATTGGATCGCTTCAAGAATACGAATCAATTCATTTATACTTCGACTACATAATAAATTATTAACAGTATAATATTGAATTATTCCTTCTTTGTCAATAATGAATACCCCAGGTAAGGCTAACCCTTCTTCTGTTAAAAGCTTATAATCGTTTGTAATAGTTTGATTTAAATCTGAAATTAAAGGATAATTTAAATTCGCTAATCCTCCTTCTTCTCTACTTAATAATAATGATTGAAGATGAGAAAAAGGGCTATCAATTGAAATTGCTAAGATTTGAGTTGATAACTTTCGAAACTCAGATATATGATCACTTAAGGCAATCAATTCTGTAGGCGAGACAGGCGTAAAATTCGCCGGATAAAAAATAAGCATAACATATTTTTTTCCACGATAATCTGAAAGACGGATTTGACCTAATCTTTTTTTAAAAACGCCGACAGTTAAAAAATTCGGTGCGCTTTTTCCAATTTGAGGAAAAGTTTTCATTTTAAATTCATTGAACAAAATTTTTAAGTAAAAAATAATATCATAAATAAAGAAGTAGAGCAATTTTAATAATCATTGTTCTACTTCTTTATTTAATTTCTTGTTACGAATAATATTAATTATTCAGTAATACAATATACAATATTGTTATTTTTTATTTTCCGTCTACTTCAACTAATTCGTCTAAAGCAAAATTATTTGTATTCGTACCTGCATAATTTACACTTTCGAATCGAACTACAGCGGGGTAGCGAATTCCACTTTGATCTACTGTTGCAACTGTCCCAACTTGATTAAACCAATAAGATTCTTTTCTAAGAATGCGAACCTTTGAATTACGATCGATCATATTTTATTTTTTATTGTTTAATAAATCAATATTAAATTATAATTTAATATTGATTTATTAAACAATAAAAAATAAAATAAAAGTAATTCAATATAAAACTCATAAAAGTCTAGTTTATTTTTAATTAAAAAACTAGGATAAAAAATAAGTTAACATATTTGAGAATTAAAAATGTATAGGCCCAGTAGGAATCGAACCTACATTAGAAACTTAGAAGGTTCCTGTCCTGATCCGTTAGACGATAGGCCCAAGTAAAAAGCAATGGGTAATACAGGATTTGAACCTGTGACCTTCTGCTTGTAAGGCAGACACTCTACCGCTGAGTTAATTACCCATTCGCATTAACATTATATAATACAAAAGTATATTAATTGAACATATGTTTTTATGTCAATACTTAGATGAATTATTTAAAAAGTCGTATAAAGTTTTGTAGTTAATATATTAGATAATATATATAGTATCTTATATAAAAAATTCATTTTTTATAAATTTTATTAATAACAGTTACTATAAAAAATAAAATATTAGTAAATACACTAAAAATGAATTAAAGTATTATAACAAAGTCAAGGTAAAAACTCCTTGACTTTGTAGTAAATTATCTTTGGGTTCAAACTATATAGCATTTGCCCAATCAACATCTACATTTTCAATAATTAATGATGAATTATAAATTTGTAAAATAATTAATAAAAATACTAAAAATAGTACCATTGTAACACCCATGATTGGAGTTGTTCCCCAACCTGGAACTACTTTACCATATTCAGCATTTAATGGGCGTAAAATCTCACCTAATCTTGTTCTTAATGCCATAAAAATATTTTCTATTTTT
>Ga0224514_10000155_pt1 | contig 22850 bp, 19 predicted proteins | sample SF_May12_sed_USG_3_FD_169107 | JGI IMG/M metagenome (GOLD analysis project Ga0224514, IMG submission 169107) | Sediment microbial communities from San Francisco Bay, California, United States - SF_May12_sed_USGS_24 | ecosystem: Environmental > Aquatic > Marine > Sediment | place: USA... | reverse complement strand
CGACCCCCGTGAGTGAGTGTCCAAATATAAACCCAAAGGCTATAAGTTGTCCCTAGATAACTTATTATAAATTTTCGGGGGTGGCACCTAGTAGATTTCGAGACATAAGCAGCAACGCCACTAGACTGCTGAATAGCATCAATAATTTCATTTACTATCAGACTTGGGCTGACTGAAGGCATTGCTTTCTTCCTCTTATTGTTTTACTGAGGTATCTTTCATCATTATTGGTTAATGTATTCTTAAGCTCATGTGCTATGCATTCTGCTAGCAAAGGTGGAACGGCATTACCAATTTGCCTCCACTGATTTTCAATTGACCCTGCTAAAAAATAGTCATCCTGAAACGTCTGTAATCGCTTAATCTCAGCAATAGTAAGAATTCGATTCTTCCAATGGAAAGGTCCCATATTGTTTGATCTACGTGCTTGAATTGTCCAAGATGGCAAATCAGGCGATAATTTTAAAAGGAAAGACCAATATCTTGATCTCCATTTGAATTTCGGATTTTTATGTCCTCTTTTTTCGGTGTAAAATAAATAATTCTCTCCAGGGGGAATATCATGTAGCAAATGATGATCTTTTCCTCCCGCAAAGTGCATAGGGAGATTAGCATCATGCGCATCGATATCTAAATCCATTATTGCTTCACCCGCAGTTTTCCAAACTGGAAGGTGTTGATTGATTAAAGTGAATTCGTCAGGGTTTCGATGTGTTGGCAAAGGGAAATTAAATTCATAGCCTGCCAGAGTACCCACTATGATTATTCTCTGACGTTTTTGAGGCACACCGTAATCAGCTGCATTAAGGATTTGAAATTTAACTTTATAACCAAGGTCACGTCCTGTTTTTAGAACATAGTCAAGAGCTCCCTTCTGCCTTTTTGCAGCAAACGTATGAACATTTTCAAACACAAATGTTTTTGGCTTATAGTGCTTAACTATCCTAAAATATTCCTCAATGGTTTGAAACGAATGGTCATCCGTCCCATGAGTCATTTCTTTCCTATAAAATCTGGATTTAGAAAATGCTGGACACGGTGGCCCCCCTAAAACAAGATCGACATCATTTTCTTTAAGTTGTGTTACCTTTTCTAACTGGTGGTTGGTTATGTTTTGGATTTCGTCACAAATAATATTATTTGCAACTTTATTTGCCTGCAAAGATTCACACATTATTGGATTACTCTCAATACAAACTTCACTGTAAAATCCCTTACGATGAAACCCGATATCCAAGCCACCGCAGCCGGAAAATAAACTTATGATTGCATTTTTTTTCATGAGTTAATTAATACCTCCATTACAGCCTTTGCCATCAAAGGTGGAACAGCATTTCCAATTTGCCTGATCCGGCTTCTTCTCGTTCCATAAAACTTGTAATCACTGGGGAATGATTGAAGTGCTGCCATTTCGGTAGTCCTTAGGCGCCTATTTTCCCAATGAAAGGGACCAACCCAGGGACCTGGGTTAGATGCAATAGTCCAAGATGGCTTGTCTGGATGAAGTTTTAATAAAAAATTCCAAAATTTTGTTTCAGCTTCAAATATAGGGTTTTTATAGCCAGCCCAACTCGTTAGTGCTTTGTAGTTCATCCCAGGTGGAATATCAGGTAAATACTCCTTCCATCTACCCTCAATTACCTCCCCTTCCTCAAAGTACTTTTTATGCCTATATTTATGTATAGCCATCTTAGAAGTGGCCAAAGGTTTTAGAAATAAAGAGTTGTCAGCTGAATGTGTTATCTCGGGATCTCCAAGAACTTTTTTCTTATGCCCAATCACAAACACCCGTTTCCTTTTTTGAGGAACTCCAAATAACTCGCTGCTTAAGTGTAACTCCTTTACTTTATACCCACAGTCCTCAGTGAAATTTACGAACTCATATAAATACTTTTTATTTTTTGGATGTGTGATACTGTGGACGTTCTCAAATAAAAACCCACGAGGTGATATTTCATTGATCAACCTCGCATACTCCATGACCAAACTCGTGCGTTTATCGTCATGAACTTCCACACGGTTTTTGGCTTTAGACAATTTAACTTCATCAATAAATTCCCGCCCATTACTCTCGGCAACTGCTTTCATGCGCTCTTTTCTTCGAAGGGATTCTTCACCAGATTTCGTCCAATAATTATTTTTGGAAAATGATTGGCATGGAGGACCACCAATTAAAAATTCAATTTCATTTTTTCTGTGGCCACATTGGTGCAAGATACTTTCACCTGTTAGCGTGGCAATGTCATCATTAATAAGAATTGAAGAATTTGTAGATTCATTCAATTTCAATGTTTCAATAGAGTCATGGTCCGTATCAATGCAACAAACAATTTCGGCTCCTGCCATGGATGTACCAATATCAAGGCCACCAGCGCCTGAGAATAAACTAATGGTTTTCATATTAATAGGATTCTAACCTCAGTCTTTTAATAATCGCACAAATTTTCCCGCACTATCGAAGGATAATAAATATACTTAATAGCTTTACATAATACCACCTAGAAATGGTGACAGTAAATTCCTATTTTATTAATGATTGAAAAACACTTTGATACCGGGTAATTGGGGACAACTTAAATTCGCGTCCCGCTTTAAAACAAAAGAGCCCGTCACCATTTGCCGGTGCGGACTTTCAAATTATCGTTCTATTGAAGGGGCCTATGGTCGGGCCAAGCTAACTAATTGAATATAAAAACTTTTTGTCCTTAAAAGGGGTCGTTTTATAGTCTATAATGGCCATTTTGAGGTCAAAAGGGCTTTTTCGCAGTAGATTTGACCTAAGTCCGACAGGCTCCCAGACAATATTAACCGTAATTTGTGCTTATACTCTTCTACGAGTATGTTCACTATAAATATCATCTATTCGTTCATTAAGAAATTTTATTTCCCGGATGGTTTGAGATGATTCTTCTTCTTTAAGTGTGTCTTTAACAAATCCTCTTTGGGTATTAGCATCACATGCTTGAAGAAAAGCTTTGACTGGATTTAATTTAAATAAAAGAATACCTCTCTTTTCTAAAACATTATAATGATCATGCATAAGGCTATGTGTATTAACCAATTGGCTAAGATCAGTGATCATTGTTTGATATTCATTTGATGAAAAATACCCTTCTTTAAATCTTGTTTTTGGTAACTCTTCTAAAGCTTCCTGGAAAATTGGTTTAACTATATTCAGAATATTAATTCCTGTTTCAAGACTTTGAGCTAATATGCGGCTTCTTTCAGCATAATCTCTGATAGCTATATTGTAATTAATATCTACTGCAAATGGCATTGCATCAAGTTCTTTAAAAACTTCAAATAATGTTTGATTTTTAGGTGCTGTTTTCATTTTGATTCTACCAAAAAAAAGGAAAGAAGAATTAATATAAATGTCGCGGATTCAAATTACAAAAGGCATTAATTATACCAGACATGTAAAATAAGTGGAATGAAATACAAGAGAAAAGGGGACAGGAAAATCGTGTTTATTTAAGGGCAGCGAATTAAGGATTTAAATGGCCATTCTCCGGATGATGACGGCAATGGCACTCTCTCCCATCTGATATAATAGAAGTATGATAAACCTTTCCATTACAAAAGGTGAGAACCGAAAAGAGAATGTTAGAAGTGCCCTTGATCTTATTGCAGAGGATATCGAAAAAAGGATAGGCCGCAGGCAGGTTGTTATTAAGCCTAATTTTGTTTCTTCCTCTCGCCAGCTTGCTTCAAGTCATGTCGATCAGATGAGGGGGATACTTGATTTTCTGAAAGGTTTCCATAAAGGAAAAATTATTGTATCGGAGGCAGCCTCCGGTGATACAAGGAAGGCCTTTAAGAACTTCGGCTATGACAGGCTTATTGATGAATATGATGTTCAATTAATAGACCTGAATCACAGCCCTTTCAGGAATGTCGCTATCAGGGATTCAGAAGGACGCAATTTTAATGTGAGGGTTTCCGACCTTCTGCTTGACAGAAATAATTACGTCATTTCTGCCGCCAAACTAAAGGCCCACGATACTGTCGTTGTCACATTGTCCATTAAAAATATGGCGATGGGAGCGGTACTTTATCCGGACAAGATGGATGTTCATCAGGGGATAAGGCGTACCAACCTCAATATTGCAGCGCTTGCCGGGCTGGTATGGCCCGATCTTTCCGTTATAGACGGCCTGGATGGCATGGAAGGTAACGGTCCCGTTGATGGAGACCCCATTCATGTGGGGATAGCTATTGCAGGCACTGATCCTCTTGCCGTTGACAGAGTGGCCTGTGAGGTGATGATGGTCGATTTCAACAAGGTTGGCTATCTCAATCACTGTGTTGAAATGGGCCTCGGTGAAGCGGATTTAAAGAAAATAGATATGGCAGGTGTCCCTATCAGTGAGTGCGCCTGTCCTTTCAGGCTTCATGGAACTGTTGAAAAACAGTATCATTGGCGGAATTAACAGAACTTTGGTCCTATTGAAGAGGCAGAAAAGACAAGGCGGGATGTCTGTTGAGATGTTTCCAGGATTGTTGTTTCAGATTTAATAGATTGAGGGGCAAGCGTTCCCCTCCTCGCCCGGTCCATCACCTTCCTCTTCATAGTCATCGTCGTCATAGTCATAAGCGAGCCGGCCGCCTCTTGCAGTGAAGGAAATCTATTCCCTTATGCCCACTCAGGGAAAGGATTAATTCTCCTCTGGAAATTCCCGCACAGGAATATGCCCCGCTTCTTCACAAATAATTCACAGCCCCTTCAAACTCACTTCACAGGTGCCTTTTATACTCTTCTTATCCCGGAAAAAATTGGGATAAGTGCCTTAACGAAATAATTAGCTGCCAAAAAGATGACAGATAATTATTTCTAAGTTACTAAAAACAAAAGAAAGGAGAGAAAAAAATGGAAACCAATGACAGGAAAGAGGGAAGTAGAGAAGAGCAAAGTATTACGAAGAGGGCCACGAGCTTTACCCGAAATTCGGTAAACTTCAAAATTTTCATAATTACCATGCTCGTCATTATCCTGCTGATACCGACATCAATGGTAAGTTCGCTCATCAAGGAAAGAGAGATGAGGCAGCGGAGTGTGGTTCATGAAATCAGTTCCAAGTGGGGTAATGCCCAGACTATTACGGGACCGGTTCTGACGATTCCCTTTAAGCAATATTTTACAGATGACAAGGGGAAGAGGAGATACCTCACAGAGTATGCCCATTTCCTCCCTGAAGACCTCCATATTTCAGGGATACTTAATCCGGAATTGCGCTACAGGGGGATTTTCAAGACCGTTGTCTATAATTCACCTTTGGAGATTTCGGGGAAATTTTCTTTTCCACTTTTTGAAAAACTTAACATTAATGAAAAGAATGTTCTCTGGTCGCGGGCTTCTCTTTCAATAGGTATTTCCGATCTGAGGGGGATAAAGGAGCCGATTGATGCCGGAGTAAAGGGCAGTGATATCATTATGGACCCCGGACTGGAAACGATGGATGTTTTTAATTCGGGAATCAGTTCCAGGGTTGTGATGCCGCAAAAGGGAGAGGAGATGACCTTCAACTTTAAAATTAACCTCAACGGCAGCCGCAAGATTGAATTTGTGCCCGTCGGCAAAATAACGCAAGCCACCATAAAATCAAAGTGGAAGAGTCCGAGCTTTGACGGCGCTTTTCTTCCCGCTGATAGAAAAATCGATGAAGAAGGGTTCAGTGCCACATGGAAGGTGCTGCATTTAAACAGAAACTTTCCCCAGCAGTGGAGGGGCGACAAATACAAGGTCTGTAATACCTCCTTCGGTGTGAAACTTTTCATTGCCGCCGACGTTTACCAGAAATCGGAAAGGATGATGAAATATGCCGTCATGTTTATTGTCCTGACTTTTACGGCCTTTTTCTTTTCGGAAGTGATGAACAAAAAGCGGATTCACCCCATACAATACCTGCTTATCGGCTTTGCCATCACCATTTTTTATATCCTTCTTGTTTCCATTTCGGAGCATATTAATTTCGATAGGGCTTATTTTATCGCCTCCGTTGCCGTCATAGGGCTTATAACGAGCTATTCATTGGGCATACTGAAAAGCAGGGTTCTTGCTAGTACCGTTTTTGGTGTTTTAGCGGCCCTTTACACTTATCTCTACATCCTGCTTCAGCTCGAAGACTATGCCCTCGTTATGGGAAGCATAGGACTCTTTATCGTGCTCAGCGCCGTCATGTACATGACGAGGAAAATAAGCTGGTATTCGATTGCCCTTGAAGAGGATGAAAATGGTGGTTCGGAAAAGGTGTTGAAGCAGAGTTGACAACGTTGGAAGGATGAATGATTAAGGCCGCCCGGATTTATGCCGGGTGGCCTTTTGTTTTTAAATCAGTCCTTTTGATTTGCCTGTAGAGAGGAGAGGGGTTTTCATAAAACCGCCTCATCTATTAATAGAGCTCTTTAAATGTAACTGCAGCAGGGGGGCAATGCCGGGGCAAGGCAAGAATCTCTTGCCTTCTTCCTCATTGTGCAAAGTTCTCCTGCCGGAGGCCGGTAAAAGTCTGTTATATTAATCGCAAATTACCGAAATGAATGGTTTATAAAAATATGACACCTTTTACACCTTACTGCCTGAGTCTTTTCTATTTCCTCTTTTTTGCCTGGATGGGAATCCAGATTCCCTACTTTAACCTTTATCTCTACCATCTCGGCATGACCTCTTTCCAGATTGGCATTGTGACGGCATTGATCCCGCTGGTGAGGGTTTTTTCCCCTCCTTTCTGGGGATATCTTACAGACAGGTATGACGGCAGGGGCAGGTTGGGTACGGCTCTCTGGATAATCAGTACGATCATTTTTTCACTCCTTTTTTTTACTGAATCCTTTTTCCAGGTAGCGCTCGTTATCACTGCCTTTACCTTTTTCTGGTCGCCGACCCTTCCCGTTGCCGAGGCCTCGGCAATGGAGCTTGCAAGGAAGAGGGGAATCGATTACGGCCGAATGCGGCTCTGGGGGACGGTCGGTTTTATAGGGCTTTCCTGGCTGACGGGGATTATCCTCGATAAAGTCCATATCTCTGCCGTGCTGTGGGGGCTTTTGCTGCTGCTCGTTGCCAATATATTCGTATCAACGGGGATTCCGGCTGCAAAAAATGGCGGTCCCCATATTTCGCTCAAAAACCTGTCATCACAGATTTTAAGGCGGGAGGCGCTTATTTTTCTTTTTATTGCCATGCTCATGCTTGTGAGCCACAGCACCTATTACGGCTTCTTTTCAATCTATCTCGAATCGCTTGGCTATTCGAGAAGTATGATCGGTATCCTTTGGGCGCTGGGGCCGCTCGGCGAAGTGCTGGTAATGTTTTTTTCGGGCAGAATTATGAAGAAATTCGGTACGGTAAGAGTTCTTGCCTTTTCTCTCCTTATGGCAATCATCAGATGGACGCTTTATGCCTTTGCATGGAGCGTCCCTTTTCTTGTCTTCGGCCAGCTTCTTCACGCCTTTACATTCGGCACATTCCATATTGCCTCCGTCAGGTATGTAGAAAAGCTTTTTCCTGACAGCATGAGGAATACGGCACAGGCTCTCTACAGCAGCGCTGCCTATGGAATGGGGCTTGTTCTTGGGACGGTGGCCTGCGGACTTCTCTATGACAGGGTGGGGGCGCCTGTCCTGTTTTTTCTCAGCGCCCTTGTTTCCATGGTGGCCCTGGGAGCGCTTGTGAGGGAAAGAAGAAGGGCCGGGGAAGCGCCGGTAGGTGAATAGTTTTCCTGAAATAAAGGGGCTTTATTCCACCATGTGTTATAATTCCTCATTATGAGTGAAAGGAGCGGCCTTAAAAAATTTCTTTTTCCCCGGTTTTCCCGCTATTATATTTTAAGGGTAGCAGCGGTTGCTATCTTTGCCTGGCTCTTTTTTTCCTATATCTGCATACCCATAAAAATCCGGGGGATAAGCATGGAGCCGAGCTATAAGGATGGTTCTTTTAACCTCATATGGCGGCCCCTTTATTTTTATCGTTTGCCTAATGTTGGCGACGTGGTCGGTGTCCGCCTGGCAGGAAGAAGTGTTATGCTGCTAAAAAGGGTGGTGGCCCGCGAAGGAGATACCGTTGAATTCAGGAAGGGAAAACTGATGGTTAATGGAAAAGAGATAAATGAGCCCTATCTCACCTATCCCTGCACATGGGACCTGGCGCCGCGCAAGGTTGAGAAGGGGAAGGTCTATGTCGTGGGAGACAACAGAAACATGCCTGTCAGAAATCATGTTTTTGGTCAGACCGATGTAGACCGTATCGTGGGAGTGGCGCTATGGTAAAGGTGGTAAAGATAGCTATTGCCCTTGTTTCTCTTGCCGTCGCCGGTTTTTTTATTTACAGCTATTTCATGAGTGATGAAAAAAAGGTGATCAAGCGTCTTGTCAGGCTTTCCGAACTGGTGAGCAAGGAAGGGGAAGAACCGGCCGTCATAATGGCCGGGAGAATACGCGGCGTAGGGGACCTTTTTGCTGAGACCTGCCGGTTCAGTTCCGATGCCAGGAATATGTCCCGTACCTTTCGGCCTGATGAGATTACCAGCCATACCGCTTCGGCAAGGGCAAATTTTTTAAAGCTGTCCATTAAGTTTTATGACATGAATGTGAGCTTTCCCGGTGATAAGGCAGCCCTTGTTTCACTGACGGCCATCCTGTCGGGAGTGACCAAATCGGAAGCCTTGTTCGATGAAATTCACGAGTTGGAAGTGGAACTTGTCCATGTTGAAAAGAAGTGGTTGATCAGGCGAATCACCGCTGTCGAGGTGCTGGAAAAATAAATGATAAAAAAAGACAAAAAATGATAAAAAAAGTGAAACTTATTGGAAGGTGTTAAGTCTAAATAATCGTAACACCTCCTTTCATTAAGCGGGAGCAATGCTCCCGCTATTTTTTTACCTTCACTTCATCCATCCATTGAGGCCGGAACGTCATAAAGGGCGCTCCGTGGCCGGGGATGATTACCTGTGATGCCTCTCCCAGAAGCTTCATGCTCAACATGCCTGCCTCTTCGTTAAAAAAGTCGGGATTATAGTTCCAGAGTTTCCCCTTTTCAAAATATCCTCTCGTCACAATTGCGTCACCGGCAACAGCTACCTTCAGGGTATCTTCAATAAGAAGGGAACAGTGTTCCAGCGTATGCCCGGGGGTATAGACGGCTACCACCGAGTCATCGATAAAGGCCAGGTTTTCTACGGGATGGAAATGAGGCGGGTCAAATTTTTCGACCAGCATTTTGGAAGCAAGGCGTTTCGCCTTTTTGAAGAGCGCCAAATTGCCGAAGTGGTCACGGTGCCAGTGAGTAATAAAGAGGATATCGATATCGTCAGGAGAGACGCCCCTGGCCCTGAGCGCATTTTCGAGCATCTTTTCATTGTAGCGATTATTTTCTTCCGAGTCGGCTCCTTCAAACTCAAATCCTGTGTCGACAAGTATGAGATTATTTTTTCCCCTGATGAGAATGACCGAGCTTCCTCCACCGATGCCCAGTTTGTGCTTTGCCTTGATCGTATCGGAAGTGGCGGGATCGGATACTTCCAGAGTAAGGGTGCCGACCTTGATCAGGGTGATGCTGCTCTCGTTTAAATAGTTGATTTTATCCTCCTTTTTATTGTTAAGCTCCTTCTTTGACCTTAACAGAAAGGCGATGGTGATGCAAACTTGCTATTTTTCTTCGTTGACATGGATCAATGATGATAATCATATGCCCTTTTAACTTTGGAGGAGGAAGGCTGGTCCGCCTGTGGCGATAGCTGTTAACAATGAGAAAAAAACGGTTTAAGCTGTTAACAGCCAAGGCCTGTGAAAATTGATTTTTTCCCGCCGCCATGACCCTCTTTTCAGATTTGACAGTCTTTTCTTTGTCCCGTCGGGGGAGAAGGGGCCTGTTTATGGCGGCTTTGCTCTTTCTACCGGAAAAGTTTTCAATAAGTTGACAGCTTGGCTGATATAGAGTATTTTCGTTAGTTAACGGAGGATGTGCGTGTTTAAAAAAGTACTCGTTGCTAACAGGGGTGAGATTGCTACCCGGATCATTCGTTCCTGCAAGGAGATGAACCTAAAAACTGCCGCTATTTATTCGGAAGCAGACAGCACGGCCCTTCATGTAAAGAAGGCCGATGAGGCCTATCTTGTCGGACCCGGTCCAGTCGCCGGTTACCTCAATATTCACAGACTCGTCGATCTTGCCAAAGAGATAGGCGCCGACGCTATTCATCCCGGTTACGGTTTTTTATCGGAAAATCCCAGGCTTCCCGAGCTTTGCGAAAAAAGTGGAATTACCTTCGTCGGTCCTTCCAGTTATGCCATCAGCTCCATGGGTGACAAGTCGGCGGCCCGAAAGATCATGACCGAAGCCGGTATTCCCGTCGTTCCCGGCACCGGTAACATAAGATCCGACGATGAGGCCCTTGCCTTTGCTGAAAAGGCCGGATTTCCCATTATGGTAAAGGCCACTTCCGGTGGCGGCGGACGAGGGCTCAGGGTATGCAGGAATGAAAAGGAACTCATCGATAATCTCAAGTCCGCCAAGAGCGAGGCTGAAAGTGCCTTTGGAAACGCCGAAGTTTTCCTCGAAAAGTATATAGAAAATCCCCATCACATCGAATTCCAGATAATGGCCGATTCTCAGGGGAATATTATTCATCTCGGTGAAAGGGACTGCTCCATTCAAAGGAGGCATCAGAAGCTCGTTGAAATTGCGCCTTCTCTCTTATTGAGTGAGAAGCTGAGAAAAGAGATGGGGGACGTTGCCGTCAGGGCGGCCCGCGCTGTTAATTATACCAATGCCGGCACTATCGAGTTCATTCTCGACAAGGAGATGAATTATTATTTTATCGAGATGAATACGCGGCTCCAGGTGGAGCATACGGTGACTGAAGCCATTACAGGTATCAGTCTCGTCAGGGCGCAGCTTGAGATTGCCGCAGGCATGCCGCTTGCCGTGAAGCAGGAAGATGTGAATATCAGAGGTTATGCTATCGAGTGCAGGATCAATGCGGAAGATCCGAAAAATAACTTCATGCCTTACACCGGTAAGGTGACGGCTTATTATTCTCCCGGGGGGATAGGCGTCAGGATCGACGGCTGTGTCTACAAAGATTATGTTATTCCGCCTTACTATGACTCTATGGTGGCCAAACTTATTGTTAGCGGTATGACCTGGGAGGAAACCGTTGACAGGATGAGGCGTTCTCTCGATGAGTTCGTTGTCCGGGGCATTAAAACAACCATACCCTTTCATTATAACATTATGACTGATGAGGAATTCAGAAAGGGAGACTTTGATACGGGATTTATAGACCGCAGGCCCGATCTCCTCGAGTATTCAGAAAAGAGGGACAGAACGGACCTGGTTATTGCAATTTCTGCGGCAATAGCCGCCTATGAGGGTTTTTAGGAGTTTATCATGTCTAAACAGAAAGTAGAACTTACAGATACCATTTTGAGGGATGCGCACCAGTCTCTGCTTGCCACGAGGATGAAAACGGAAGATATGCTCCCTGCTGCCGAAAAACTGGATAGGGTAGGTTACTGGTCACTCGAGGCCTGGGGAGGGGCCACCTTTGATTCATGTCTCAGGTTTTTGAAGGAAGATCCCTGGGAGCGGTTGCGCTCCTTAAGGAAAGCCATACCGAATACAAGGCTTCAGATGCTTCTAAGAGGTCAGAACCTGCTTGGCTACCGGCACTACTCTGATGATGTGCTCAAGAAATTTATCGAAAGGGCGGCCGATAACGGTATCGACGTATTCAGAATATTCGACGCCCTTAACGACACGAGAAACATGAGGGAGGCCATGAAGTCCGTCAAGAAGAGCGGCGCCGTTGCCGAGGCCTGCGTCTGTTATACGACAAGTCCCATTCATAACAATGAATACTTTATCGACATGTCGGTCAAACTGGCCGAAATGGGCGCCCATAATATCTGTATCAAGGACATGGCCGGACTTCTTGCGCCGCCCGATGCCTTTGATCTTGTAAAGGGGATCAAGGAGAAAACGGGTCTTCCCGTTCATCTTCACTGCCACGAGACAAGCGGCATGGGTTCAATCAGTTATTTTAAAGCCATAGAGGCAGGCGCTGACCTGCTTGATACGGCTATTTCATCCCTGTCATCGGGGACGGCCCATCCGCCGACGGAAACCATCGTGGCATCACTCAAGGGGACAGAGTACGATACGGGCCTCGATCTTTCACTTCTCGAAGAGATTGCTGAATATTTCAGGGAAGTAAGGAGAAAGTACCACCAGTTTGAAAGTGAGCATACGAGGATAAACACTTCCGTTCTTGTTTCCCAGATACCGGGCGGCATGATATCCAACCTGGCCTCCCAGCTCAAGGAGCAGGATGCCCTTGACAAGATGAATGAAGTATTGAAGGAAGTTCCGAAGGTGAGGAAAGACCTCGGTTATCCTCCCCTTGTGACACCCACCAGTCAGATTGTAGGCACCCAGGCGACACTTAATGTGCTTACGGGAGAGAAATATAAGGTCATTACCAGTGAAACGAAGAATTACCTCAAGGGGCTCTACGGTAAACCGACGACGGATATTAATGAAGAAGTAAGAAAAAAGGCTATTGGTGATGAAGAGCTTATTGTCTGTCGTCCTGCCGACCTGCTGGAGCCCGAACTGGACAAACTCACCAGAGAAGTGGGGGAAAAGGCAAAGAGTATAGAAGATATTCTAACTTATGCCATGTTTCCCAATGTGGCCCTTGAGTTTTTTGAAGAGCGTGCAGCAGGGACGCTAAAGCCTGAGCCGCTTATTCCCGAGGGGGAGGCAGAAAAAGCAGCCCTTTCCTCACCGCATATGGCGCCCAGTGAGTTTAACGTCAAGGTCCATGGCGAGTCTTATCATATAAAAGTTGGCGGTGCAGGACACAAAGGTGACGGTGCAAGGCCCTTTTACATTGTTGTCGACGGTCAGCTTGAAGAGGCCCTCGTCGAGTCGCTTGTCGAAGTTCTGCCCAGCCAGGCAGGCCAGATCGAGGGGCAGTCCACCGTCTCTTCATCGAGGCCGAAGGCAAAAGATGAAGGTGATGTGACTTCAGCCATGCCCGGCGCCGTTGTGAGGGTTGACGTTAAGGTTGGCGACAAGGTAACTGCCGGAGATACAGTCCTCGTTGTTGAAGCAATGAAGATGGAAAACGAAGTCCATACCCCCATTGATGGAGAGGTGCTGGAGATTTTCGTCAAGGAAGGTGATACGGTCAATCCTGATGAGACGCTCGTTAGGGTGGGGTAATCCTGCCTTCTTTCCTTTGACACAGATTTGTGCTGATAAGTTATGATCTTTACAGATAGCGTTTTTAGATTTTTCAATTCCTGACGGTCCATTCCTCGCGGCTTGCGGGAGGGGGATTTAGCGCTGGTTTTTGAAGTTTAGATAATGGGGTGATATTATTGTTCATGGGGGAATAATTATAATAAATCTGTGAAAATCAGTGTTTAATCTATTTTAGGGGGGAGATGGAAATGGAGACGAGAAACCCTGCTGTTGCAGGCATGTTTTATCCCGGAACGCGACAGGCCCTGTCGGCCGAGCTTGACAGGCTCATTCCTGAAAAAAGCGTTAAAAGAAAGGCCATAGGCATTGTTTCTCCTCATGCCGGTTATATTTATTCGGGCGCTGTTGCCGGTGAACTTATTTCATCCGTTGCTATTCCCCAAAAAATTATTCTCATTGGTCCCAACCATACGGGTTTTGGAATAAAAGGCTCAGTTATGGCGGAAGGCTGCTGGTCGCTTCCCAATGGAACGGTCAACGTTGATACTTTCCTTGCCAAAAAGATTATGGGCGCAACGAAAATCCTGGGCCATGATACGCTTGCCCACTTGAGAGAGCATTCACTGGAAGTTCAGATTCCCTTCCTTTTGCACGAACGGGAGGGTATTGATATTGTTCCCATAACGCTTATGGGCCTCGGTGTTGATGCATGCCGTGAGGCGGGCCATGCCATTGCCGGGGCCATAAGAGAATCCGGTGAAGAGGCTCTTATTATCGCCAGTTCCGACATGACTCATTACGAGTCTGATGAATCAGCCAGAAAGAAGGATAAAAAGGCTATCGACAAGGTACTTGCCCTTGATCCCGAAGGCCTTTATCAGGTGGTTACGGAAAACCGCATTTCCATGTGCGGAATTATTCCCGCAACGGTTATGCTTTTTGCCGCCCTGGAACTGGGCGCCAAAAAAGCGGAACTGGTGAAATACGCTACTTCAGGTGATGTTTCCGGTGAGTACAACCAGGTTGTCGGTTATGCCGGAATGATTGTCGAGTAGGAGACCGGTTCATTGCCAGGGCCTCTCTTCCCTACTCCAGGCCAAGTTTCCTGCTGACAACAAGCTTGGTAACAGAAAGTACTTCTCCTGTTTCCACCCTGAGCAGTTTAAGGAAAATTTCGTAGTTTTTCTTGCCCGAATAAATATTCCCCCTGATGATGATCTTTGCCCCGGCCAGTTTGCCTGCTTCTACGGCCTCCTTTTCAGGAACGAAACCGGAAAGCTGGAACTTGGTTTCATCAATAACCGCTTGAATGTCTTTTCGTTCCAGCACCTTGAAGGATTTGTTCGTACTTAGTGAAAAGAGCAACTGTTCGCCTAAATACTCGGCATTGCCGGCAAGGCTTTTGTCCTTCATGGAGAAAGGGAAAAGGGCAACGGGCGTATCGGGTGAGATCGATAGGGCTGAATAGTCGATGAGCTGCGAGACAGCCATGTCAAAGAGTTTTTTCAATGTATCTCCCTTTTCTTCATCGGCTATCCTGGTCGCCTCAAAATACTCATCGGCTTCTTCTATTTCGTCACCGGTAAGGTTCCTCAACTCTTCCTTGGCAAAACGTATGATGATGGCTTCCAGCTTGTCTGTCTCGAAGTTGCTTCCCGTATGGTGGCTTACGCTGCCCGGTCTTCCACCGTCGCTCTCCCCCCTTTCGCCGTAGGTAAGGAAGATGTATCTGCCGGAAGTGTACTGCGCTATCTGGCGGAGGATATACTCGCCCATAATATTGAGGCCGCCTGTGCCCACGCTGAATATCTTTATCCCCTTCCTTCTGGCGTCAGACATGGCATTAAGATAACTGTACTCCTGGCCGTAATCGAGGTGGGGCGGAGCGTCGGTAATGATGAAAGAGAGGCGGATACCGTCATTGTTCCATTTAATCCCCTTCATGGACGCCATGAGGGCCGACTGGAGGTCTTCGGGATGGTCGCCGCCACCTGATGCCCTGACCTTATCGAGAGCGCTGCGGAACTCGTCTAGGGACTCCGTAAGGGGAACCGTTTTTGTTACGTAGGCGTCCTTTTTATCCTTATAAAGGACCATGCCGAAACGAACCTTCGGCTGTGATGAAAGGGAGGTGAGGTTGAGGTTGATCATCTCTATTGTTGTTTTCAGCCTGTGAATCTCCTCTCCCATGCTTCCCGTCGTGTCAAGGATGAAGAGGATGTCCAGCGGTACCTGCTGCGCAACGCGCCGCCTCGAATCGAGTCTCACCTCGATTTCTCTTTTTCCCTGCCGGTCAACGGTCAGTTCCTTTCGAGAGCGGTTAAGGGAGGCTTCTACCCTGAATTCGGTAATATTATTATCGTATTCGGAAGGAAAGAAAAGGAATGAACCGTCAGAGTAGGTAAGTCCCCGGAAGAGCAGGTTTTTGCCCGAATAGATCTTTACCTGCGCATTGGAAAGGGACTTTCCCTCTTTGTCCTTTACCTTGAGGACAATCCGTTCCCGCACGTCACGTGTGTAATGGGGAGCCTGGGGACCGTACTTTTCCAGGAAGTTGATAAAGTAGTTGAACTGCTTGTTGTCATCGGCATAGCCCGCACGCAGTCCCGATGCTTTCGGTATCTTCCGCTTTCCGGGAATGTCTTTCTTTTTGGGGGCAAGGACTCCTTCATCGGGGGGGGCAGTGGCGCCCATGATACCGAAAAAACTCTTGTCCCCGTCAGAAAGATTCTTGCCGGTGACAGAAAGTTCTTCACCGGTTTTTGCTTCCCGTGGCAAGGTTTCTTTTTTAATCGCTCTCTCGGCAATTTTGGACTCATAAACATCTGCTTTAACCGGAGGGGCCAATGACGGCTCTGAGAAAGCCTCTTCCGCTATTTCATACTCGACAGGTCCCTTCATCGGTTCAGGCTCGGCTTCTATGACGGCCGGGGCTTCCATCTTATCTTTTGATTTCATTATCACAGCTTCCCTTGCCGGCTCCCTTTCCGGCGCGCCGGCACAGGCTGCCGTTAATAAAATGAGAATAAATAAGAAAGGATAGATACCCTTTATCTTGATGGCAGAATATTTGATATACATATTTTAAACCTCCCCGAAAAATATTTTCATTAAGACTATCGTAATTCTGATAAATTACAAGAGAAAAGATGATTGAATATAAAGCGGGTAAATTCCGAATAAAAAAGCCGGACCGCTTCTGCCTGTTGCCGTTAATTGCCGGGGAGCTCTCCTGAAGATGGAAAAAAATAAAAAAGTTAATCATGGCGCGCCTTTAAAGCGCCTTATGATGAGCTTTGGCGAGAAATGCCGTCTGTCAACTGTCATGGCGGGGAGTTTATTCTTATTGCTGCCGAATGAAGGCTGATTTTTTTCTCTATTCCCTGTTTTATTAAGGCGGCCCAAATAGGGCCGCATTCAACTTGATTTCCTCTCTCTTTTTGCTAGTCTTCATGATAGGTTCCCCTTTTTCCTCTTTTATCGTAAGTGATTATAAATCTTATGGCGGGCGAGTTGAAAAAGGAAACTCTCCATAAAAAGGAATGACTGGATAAGGAGAATAACATGCGGAAAAAAAAGAGGGTCTTCAGGTTAATTCTTGCAGGGAGTTTTATTCTCTTGTTTTTTAGTTGCACTGGTAAAAAAGAGGCAGATGCTCCTCAAAAAGAAGTAAAAAAAAGTGAGTCATCAGCGATAGGCACAAAGGCTCAAATAGCGGATAAGCGGGCCGTCGACAGTGAGAAAGCAGGAAAAATAGAAGCGCTGATTATAACGCTGGAAGGAAGTGATGAGCGGGAAGCTTATGATGCAGCGCTGAAACTCTCATTAATGGGCGATGAAACAGCAGTGGAACCTTTAATAACTGTCTATGAGCGTTCAGAGGGGATGATGCGTGCGGCCACATTGAAGGCATTGGGCAGTATAGGCGATAAAGCTTCGATTGACATCCTGCTTGATGCCTTAAACGACGATGAAACAGATATCAGGCGAATTGCGGCGGCAGGGCTTGGAAACTTTAATGATGAGTCGGCAGTCGAGCCGCTTATAGAGATATTGAACGATGATGATGACTGGGTCCGGTGGAATGCCGGGAGCAGCCTGAATAAGATAACAAAGAAGGAATTTCCTGACTATGACAGCTGGAGCGAATGGTATGAGGCGAAGGAATAAAGGGAAAGGGACTGACTTTTTCACTTGACCGGTTATCTGCCAATATCATGTTGCCGCCCTTTTCAGTGAACTCAATTATCATTGCCCTGTCCCTCTCTCATCCATGTTGCTACCAGCCTCTCCATTTCAGCTCTTTCATTGTGAGAAATGCCTTCCCGCCGGAAACGCATTTTTGTATGAATCAATAAGGCGCTTTTGATAATATCGACAGAGGTAATCGGCCTTTCTTCTTCTTCCATCCTTTTAAACCAGGCCCTGTAGGTTTCCCCTTTATGACGGATATGGCCCGCTTCTTTCAGCTTTTTTTCAAGGGCATAAAAAGGTGATTCTATGGGCCTGCTCTCCTCCCGGGCAGCCGCTTCCTTTTTCCTGTAGACGAGAGAGATGTTTTTCTTTCCAAAGAGGCGCCACAATAGAAGCAGCAGTAGAACATAGCCGTATTTGGTAAAAAAATTCTCTTCCGAGGCGCGCCATCGGGCAATGAGGAATTGCAGGTAGGCCCGCAGGTCCGATAAAGGCTCCATAAAAGAACCTTGCTGGCTATCTGCAGCTACCCATGACGGTGGCGTCGTGTCAATGATTAGCCACTTGCCGTCTATGTAGGCCGTTACCCAGGCATGGGCGTCCCTTTCGCGCACGACATACATAGCTTCCCGCTCCGAATATTCATGGACGAGGTAGCCCACCGTGTATCGCGCAGGAATGCCTGCCCATCGGAGCAGCAAGGCGGTGGCCGTGGCGAAATATTCGCAGTGCCCCGATCTCGACTTGAGGAGGAAATCTTCGAGAGGAAGAGACGCTTCCTCAGAGCTTTCTGCATCCAGTGAATAGGTAAAGTTGGACAGGAAAAAGCCGCTTAAGCTCTCTGCAATTTGATCATGTTTTTTGGATTTCAGGCCTATGCCCTTTGCCACTTGCGCGATAAGCGGAGTATAGCCCCGGGGGATTGCAAGGTCCCTGCCGGTGGGGACATCGACTGTGTTCCCATCGTCTGTGCTGCTTACATGGTAAGCTGCAAAGAGGGAGTCATGTTCCGACATGACGGCGCCCATCCTGTTGCGGAAGAGCTCATTGACGGGCAGGTTTTCTATGGCCCGGGCGTGAGGAGGCAGTGGGAGGATGTTTTTGCCCTCTTGCAGCGATTTAAAAATGGTTATTAAGTTCCCATCCCCTCCGGTCACATGAGAGAGTTTCCACTTCGATTTTCCGGCTTTCCCCTTGAGCGCTTTCATTGGGGCTAAAAGGGCAAACCATGAGGGGGAACGAAAGCTGTCGTAACTCGATTCAACAAGGTGAAAGGCGCTTCTTTTTTGCGAATCATTTTTTACCCTGAAAATTATTTCCCCTGATGATTTTCGCTTCCCCAGCTGCCCCAGGGAAGTTGTCGTCCGCTGATAATCATTGCTTTTCATGAAGGTTCCCGAGTACCACTGGATAAACTTTTCTTCCGTTTTTTTGTGCAGGCCGTGAAGAGCGACACTGCCGTAATATCCCGCCCCGGCAAGGACAATAAAAATGATCATCCACGTTATTGCCGGGCTTCTGGACGGCTTTACGCAGTAGAGTGCCCATCCGCAGATAATGACCATGAAGGCATAAGTGAGCAGGGACCTTACGTTGGCTACACTTGCCGAAAGGAGGCAGACGGCAAGATAGGGGTAGGTAATACTGATGAGAAAGGGTTTTCTTTTTTTCTCCCTGTTTTTTTTAAGAAATATAAAGAAGATATCGGGATTGATAGTGCCTGCCGTACTGTAAAGCTGGGCCAAAACAATGGGCAGCAGGATGAGTGGAAACCAACTGATGACTTTCAGGAAGGAACCGGCCTTTCCTTCCCATGTATAGGCAAAAAGGGCCGTCGCAGCAATAAGGATATTGCACAGCATAATGACATTGGAGAATCCTCTGTCATCGAGTGTGATGCGCCACCTTGTCATTCGGTGAAGTTCCGTTACGGTGGCTGCCAAAGCGGCGGGGACGAGAAGGCCTGTTTGCCATCCCCAATAGATAAGCGCCGCGCCTGTGAGAAAAGGGGGGGTATTCATAACCTTGCCAGCGCCTCCGCTATTTTTCCTTTCTCAAGAAGATGAAAAGATTCGGGATTCCCCTTCATGATGCCCGGATCGATAGATTCTCCCTCTTCGGTAATGATAAAGATCATGAGAGGAATATTGTGAGACATCATTTTTTTAATAAAGGATTGCCTCGATTCATCCCAGGAGAGAAAAATGCCTATGGCGCTGGTGAGTAATGCGGCCCTTTGCAGCGCGGCATTGGCAAGGGTACTAAAGTCCTTGTCCCTGCAAAGGTCGACAGCGGCAAGGATTTCGAGCATTTTTCCCCTTGAGCCCGTGTGCCTGCCGCTGGTAAAGCAGAAAGCTTCATCACCGACAAAGATAAGATCGAGGAGGGATTCCCCTTTTTCAAGAGATGATGCGAAGGAGGCAGCCACCGATACGGCTTCTTCAAAAAGGTCGCTTATACTCTCATCGCCAAAAGTGTCGAGAAAGAGGGCATGGCGGGAAAAGTGTTCGTCTTCGTATTCCTTGACAACAGGTTTGCCTGTTTTTGCCCAGCTTTTCCAGTGGATCGTTCTTAGCGGATCGCCGGGGCGGTAATCTCTTAAGGAAATAAATTCATCGGAGTCGCCCACTTTTGAAGCCAGGGATATCCCTCCCTGATGATACCTTCGTTTGGCCGGCAAGCTTATGGGCGGCAGGGAATAGCGTTTGGGCAATACGAGAAGAGACTCTTCAAGATGATGATCCTTCAGGTTTTTCATAATGCCGAGAGGGTCAGGCTGTGAGAGCGTTAGGGTCTTGAAACGAATGAATCCTCTTCTCATGGGGAGGAGTGTGAGGGACAGGTCCTTTTTTTCTGAAGAGGCAATATCAATAGAGTACGCTGACTCTACGTTGGCCATCAGCTTTTTCCTGATCTGTCTTTGCCATGCGCCCAGATAGCCCTTTTTTGTGAAAAGCCGCTTCATTTTTCCCGGAGCGCTTCTTCTTTTAAATTCTTCAGCCAGTTCATCGGGGTTTGGCCTTGGGTCGGGAAGACTTTCGATTACTGAAAGCGCACGGTAATGTTTGTCTGTCAGGTTTTTAATGCTGATCTTGTATGAAACCCTTTCTCCGGCTGTGCACAGTTTGGGCAGTTTTCTTGAAAGGGACAGTTTTGCTCCGGGCAAAAGCAGGGAGCTAAAGGAGGCCAGGAAGAGGGCAAGGAGGAAGGTAAATATTTCGTAAGCCGTTGTCTTGTACGTATCGAGGCCTAAAAGGGCCGAGATTATGAGACAGACGAGGAGCAGCATGCCGGCATAAGTAAAACGCCTGACAAGAAAATGCCTTGCAGAACTGGTCCATTTGAGGAGATAGTAGGGAATTCCTTTGAACATGAGTGACTCACTTTAAGTGTACGCCAGGTCTGTCGAAGGGCTCAGGGTGTAATATTGTGATGATCAAAGCCTCCTGGCACAGAAACCTACACAGGAACGGGAACCGCTTTGAGAAGATCCTCCACAATCGCCTCACCCGTTACCCCTGAAAAACGTGCTTCCGAATCGAGGGCCAGCCTGTGAGCAATGACGTATAAAGCGATTTCCTGTACATGATCGGCTGTGACAAAGTCCATTTCTTCCATAAGCGCCATCACCTGAGATGCCTTCATGAGTGTCAGCGACGCCCGCGGACTGGCGCCGAGCCGGACTCCTTCGGCGGACCGTGTCGCATTGACAAGGTCGACGATGTACCTCTTTATCTCATCACTGATTTCTATCTCCTGAGCCTGTTTTCTAAGGGTAAGAATGTCTTCAGCCGTTGCGCAGGGACTAACATTCATGACGGGATGCCCCATGGCCTGATCTGAGAGGATGGCTGTTTCTTCTTCGGGAGAGACGTAGCCAAGGCTGAAATTGAAGGCAAAGCGGTCCATTTGAGCTTCCGGTAAGGGATAGGTTCCGTGAGATTCAATGGGATTTTGTGTGGCAATGACGAAGAAAAGTTCTTCAAGGTTGTGCTGTATGCCATCAATGCTCACCTGCCCTTCAGCCATGGCTTCGAGCAGAGCCGACTGGGTGCGCGGAGAGGCCCGGTTGATTTCGTCAGCCAGGACGATATTGGCAAAAACAGGCCCTTTATGAAATTTAAAGGTCTTATCACTCTGGTCATAGATGGATAGGCCTGTAATGTCGGAAGGAAGGAGGTCAGGCGTAAACTGGATACGCTTGAAGATGCCTTCAACAGAGAGGGCCAGTGTTTTTGAGAGGGTTGTCTTGCCTGTGCCGGGATAATCGTTTAACAGTACATGGCCGCCGCTGACAAGCGCAACGAGGGACAGCCGGATAGCCTTTGCCTGTCCCCTCATGACTTTTTCCATGTTAGCGGTAATATTTGCAAATTGCCCGGAAGGGTTCATACTTTTCTTTGACATAACCTCTTTCCATTAATCGATATAAAAAATTATCTTAACAGATCGATCAGGTCAAATACAATAAGAGGAAGCCCCAAATTGCATTCAACATAGAGGTCTGTTATTATTAATCGCGCAATGTTAACGATAGGTCCTCAAAATCGTCATTCCCGCATTGTTTAAGCGGGAACCCGAAAAGAGGCAACATGGATTTCCGGTCAAGCCGGGAATGACAGGAAAAATGATTATCATCTCCTTTAAATCAAAAAGAGAGATTTTAAGCGCCTGTTAAATTCTCTAATCATTATCTGCCATGCCTTTTAGAAAAAAACGGTTTCTGTTTTTCCTGCTCTTTTTGTTTTCTGCCTGTGCGTCAATGGATTCGGTAAAAATCGAAGAACAGGGTTTTGAAAAGGGACGCCTCTTCATGACCGTTCAGACTTATGAACTGCTTGTCCATGAAAACTGCGAGCTTCTAAGGCTTATGGATGAAGAGGGTGACACAGGGCCGAGCCGCCACAGGAACCTTGTTATGGGAAGGCTGAACTCCGCCCTTTACCAATTGGGAGAAATGATAAAATCCTTTGAAGGGAGGGATGAATGGCCTGAGGCGGTTCTTGACTATGTGCGGCAGGAAGGTTATGCGGAAAATAATCGTCAATTTGCAAGCAATCTGAAAGACCAGTGGGAAAGGGAATGGAAAGAAAGTTTTGATAGTGAAGATCCGGAAGGATACCGTGTTCTGGCTTTAGAGACTTATCTTAACTATGGAAATGCTTTTGCTGTTAAGGGGGGCGCCGCAGAAGGCATGGAAAAAAGATCAAGGCAAAATTAAAGAATTCACGCCCAGAGGACGTGGCCTTGCTTGAGCCCTAAAAGGGCTTGCTTTTCCTTCCCGTTAAAAGGCAGCCGAGTGTAGCCGTTGACTGAGGATGAAGGGCACAAATTGTCTGAGCGAAGCGAGTTTTTGTGCCCAACCAAGGCAACGGTGGAAGGAGGGGAGTCCCGCCTTGGCGGGACCAGGTTTTAGGGCGGCCTTTCTTTTGTTACTTTTCTTTGTACCCTC
>Ga0224514_10000153_pt1 | contig 22977 bp, 22 predicted proteins | sample SF_May12_sed_USG_3_FD_169107 | JGI IMG/M metagenome (GOLD analysis project Ga0224514, IMG submission 169107) | Sediment microbial communities from San Francisco Bay, California, United States - SF_May12_sed_USGS_24 | ecosystem: Environmental > Aquatic > Marine > Sediment | place: USA... | reverse complement strand
GGTGATGATCCAATGCCAACTAATGCCTATTGTATGCTGCAAGTCAGCATTGATAAAACCACCGGGCATGCAGAATTTGAAGTATTGCCTGACTGAAATAGCCCCGCCAAAGGTACAATGCACAAAGATTGGGATGATTATTTAATATTTACTACCTCATCCCTTTATCTCTGTTCTTTTTTCCACTATTTTTAGTTAAGCCTTACTTATTCTTTACGTTAACATTCGCTACTGCTGAAAAGTGGAAAAACGATGCAAAAACTAAACCGCCTTAAGATATTACTTTTTCTACTCATCACCTTCACTAGCATTTCTACTCCAATCTATGCAAATTCTGTCTTGCAACTTCAACAGGTAGATGACAACGTCTACGCCATCGTCGGGCCACTCACCAACCGCACCCCCGAAAACCTGGGTAACAATGCTACCTTTGGGTTTGTGGTGACTTCGGAAGGCGTGGCCCTGATCGATTCCGGCGGCACCTATAAAGGTGCGGCCGAGATTCATACACTCATAAAGAGTGTTACCGACAAACCGATCAAGGTTGTCATTAATACCGGCGGTCAGGATCACCGTTGGCTGGGAAATGGTTATTTCAAAGCACAGGGCGCCAGGCTGATTGCCAGCGCCAAGGCTGTTGAAGATCAAAAGGCCCGCACCCAGGATCAGTTCTTCAGGGTGGGCAGTCTGGTTGGCGATGCGGGTCTTGAAAAAACCGATGCGGTCTATGCCGAGGAAACCTTTGACGACAGCCTCAAGTTCACCCTCGGCAATACGCAGTTCGAGCTGCGCCATGCCGGCCAGGCTCACACACCGGGAGATAGCTTTGTCTGGTTACCACAGCAACGCATCGTTTTTAGTGGCGATATTGTTTATGTGCAGCGCATGCTGAGTATCAGTTCGGCATCCAACAGCAAGAGTTGGGTCAGCGCTTTTGAAGCGATGGCCGCACTGGAACCTCGGGTTGTGGTTCCCGGTCATGGCCACGTCAGTACCCTGCAGGAAGCCAAGGCCCATAGCTATGATTACCTGGTGTTTCTACGTCAGGCTGTGTCTGAATTTATGGAAAGCGGTGGCGGCATCGAAGACATTGGCAAGCTTGACCAATCGCAATTCAGCTTTCTGCTGAACTATGAAACCCTCAAGGGACGCAATGCGCAGCGGGTGTATGAAGAGCTGGAATGGGAATAAAATCTGACTACGGCTTGCTTGCCGTCAGTACTGCGCGCCGGGGCGCTGGATAACCTTCGATGCTTTTTGTGGCATCGGAGGGATCGAGAAAATCTTTTAGTGACTGAAACGTCATCCAGTCGGTACTGCGCTGTTCTTCCAATGACGTAGTCGTGACATCAACAATCTTTATATTCACCAGTTTGCATCGCCGTAACCACTTTTCCAGCATGACGACGGAAGGAATGAACCAGACATTGCCCATGCGGGCATAGCGATCCTCCGGTAACAGCACGGCATTCTCATCACCCTCGATAATCAGGGTTTCCAGTACCAGTTCCCCTCCCGGCTTGAGGCAATCCCGCAGCTGCAGGATATGATCCAGTGGCGAGCGCCGATGGTATAACACGCCCATGGAGAACACCGTGTCAAAGGCTTCGAGTTGAGGTGGCACATCATCAATTCCCAGCGGCAAAATATACACCGGTGCCCGGCCGATAAAGTGTTTCATTGCCTGAAACTGCATGATAAACAATGGCGTCGGATCGATGCCGATAACCTGCTCCGCTCCCGCTGCATACATACGCCAGCAGTGATAACCATTACCGCAACCCACATCCAGTACTCGACGCCCGTCCAGTGGCTGAATGTGATCCTTGAGGCGATCCCATTTCCAGTCGGAACGCCATTCAGTATCGATATGAATACCAAAAACATCATAAGGGCCCTTACGCCAGGGATGTAACTGTCGCAGGGCGGTTTCGATCTGATGTTGCAAGGTGGTATCGATATCCTTCGGATCACCAATACGCAAACATCCAGTATTCAAGTCGATCGAGGATGGGCTAACCGGCGGCAGCGCCGCCAAGGCAGTCTGCCAGCGGGGCAGATCACCATAACGCTTGATGTTCAAGCCTTTGGTGATTTGTGTCGGTAACTGCTCGGCCCAGGTTTGTAATGGGCCCTGCTGCATCTCAACCAGCAGTTCAGCGATATCCATTATTTGACGGCCAGGATAGAAACAAAATTAATACAACGAAACCAGTTATCGATACTGCTGAAGCCAACGGCCTGTAGTCTATTGTAATGCTGTTCGAGTGTATCCGGAATCAGTATATTTTCCAGCGCGCTACGTTTCTGGCTGATTTCCAGATCGCTATAGCCGTTGGCTTTCTTGAAGGCCATGTGTAACGCATCCATCCGTTCTTGTTCGGCTTCACTCAAAAACGCAATTTTCTCTGACAATAACAAAGCACCCCCGGGACGCAGGCCTGTATAAATTTTTTCCAGTAAGGCGCGCCGGGCCGTGGGCTCAATAAACTGCAAGGTGAAATTAATTACGACAACTGATGCCTTCTCGATAATTACATCCTGGATGTCGCCACAAATAACATCCACCTCGATCCCTTCACCGGCCTCTTGAATGTGCTGTTGGCAACGGCTGGTCATGGCCTCAGCATTATCAACGGCAATAATGCGACATCCAGGTTGCTGGATACGACTCCGCATCGCCAGGGTTGCCGCACCGAGCGAACACCCCAAGTCATAACATTGACTGTCCGGTTGCGCATACTGCTCGGCCAAAAGGCCGGTTAATGCAATTATGGTTTCATACCCCGGCACCGAGCGGCGAATCATATCGGGAAATACTTTTGCCACCGTCTCATCAAAAGCAAAATCGACAATCATCGATTTGGGTGTGGCATAGACTTGATCTTGGTGAGTGCGATCTTTCACAAGGGTGCTACAAGATATTATGACGAAACAATCAGTTTGTTGAGCTTATCCAACTCCGAGCCTCATCAATGTCACGAAAAATCCTGACTTGCAAAGAAAGTGGACTGGACAAAGCTTTAAAAATATCGGCCAGCATGATCAACACCGTATCCTGCGCCACTACTGCCAGACGATAACCCGTACCACGATGTTCCCGTTTTAATCCGACATGTGTCACCAGGGCCTGCATTTCATCTGGCGCGGCGTCAATTTTGGCATCGCGCAAATCCCACGGCACTGACATGCTGCGTTCAAAATCAGGCAGCTCCATCGCTGCATCAAAGGAATCAATAATGTCCTGTACCTGTAATGTGCCGCGGCAACTGTGCTCCAGCAGGTGTGGTTCGGTGTTAATTGTCGAAATAACAGGCATGAAAGTAATTCCCAATCATATAAAAAAGTATAGCAGCACCCCACCAAGCAACAGGCGATACAGCACAAAAGGCAGCATACCAATTCGCTCCAACAGTTTCAGAAATAGATGTATACAGAGGTAGGCTGTCAGGGCAGACAGGACCACACCGATAATCATGGCTAACCAGTCTACCGTCGCTGCCTCCTTAACCAGTTGCAACCCCTTGTAGCCACCCGCCATCAGGATGGTGGGGATGGAAAGTAAAAAAGAAAATCGCGCCGCCGCCTCACGTGTCAAACCCATATACAACCCGGCGGTCATGGTAATTCCTGAACGTGACGTACCGGGGATCAATGCCAGTGCCTGGGCCATGCCAATTACCACCACGTCTCGCCAGGTCAGGTGGTGTTCATCGCGTTGTCGCTGCCCCAGCCGATCCGCAACCCAGAGTAACAGTCCAAAGCCGATGGTTGCCCAGGCAATCACCAAGGGACTGCGTAACACCGTATCAACCAGATCATGCAACAGCAAACCGGCCACCACCACAGGCACGGTGCCCCAGATCACTGCCCAGGCGAGACGGCTTTCCCCCACCTGCTGTCGTTGTCGACAGGAATCAAACCAATCGCGCGTCATACGAATGACTTCAATTCGAAAATACCACACCACCGCAGTTAAAGTGCCAACGTGCACCGCAACATCAAACGCCAATCCCTGATCGGGCCAGTCACTCAGTACGGGCACCAGGATCAGATGTGCCGAGCTGGAGATAGGTAAAAATTCTGTCAGGCCCTGTACCAGGGCAAGCACAATAATATGAATCAAGGTCATGGGAGAAGTTTTATCAGGTACTCAAACTGCACGTGTAATTATTACGAAGCTTACCGCATCCAAAGTCAACATGGTTGCAGTCAACATAAAATTCAGTAAATATTTTCACCATCACAATGCGTGCCAGCCAACTCACAAGCTATTACGCAGATCACGCAACATGAATCCCGGCATGTTGATACGGAAATTTTTTGTTAGCGCCATGACCTTGAATAATTCACCCATTTCCTGAGGCAAGGTCAGGCGTTTAACTTGATTGACCAACTCCAGTTGTTGTACCGCATCTCCCTCATTCTGTTCTGCCAACTCGGTCAAACCGCTGCCCAACAGGAAATGCGCCTGAGTGGTATAACCGGCGACTTGCATATCCGCTGCAAGCGCACTGTCCGCCATGGCAGTGAAATCAATATGTGCGGTTATGTCCTGCAGTCCGACCAAAATCAAAGGATCATCATGGGCCCGATGACGGTAATGGCACATCAAGGTGCCTTGCGTCCGTTGCGGGTGATAATACTCGTGTTGAGCAAAACCGTAGTCGATCAGTAACACCATGCCCTGTTGCAGGTTTGCACCCAGAGTGTTTATCCAGTCTTCGGCGGCCAGATTGATCTCAGTGACATAACCGTCGGGTAAATCACCCAGGCGGCTAATAATTTCCTCAAAGCGCGATTGCAACCGCGGGGTGCTTAAAGGTCCCGCTTGCCAAACAAAACGATCCTCTTCCCAGGCAACATAACATTCCTGCAGCTTGCCCTGCTCCCAAACCACGCGATGCACGGGCATGGCATCCAGCAACTCATTAGCCAGCACAATACCGGTAAAATTTTCCGGCACACTGTCCCGCCAGTTAACCAATGGGGCATGTTGCTGCAGCGTCTCGGCCTGGCGTTGTTTCAGGTCCGCACTTAATTCCAGAATGGTATAGCTGTCGAGCTTACAGTTGTTTGCGCTCAGTTCATTCAACACACCGGCTGCCATTACGCCACTCCCAGCCCCCACTTCAAGCACATGTCGTTGCGGCAGGGATTGCAAAAGCGGTTGAATCGCACGCGCCAGGCAACGGGCAAATAACGGTGAAGTTTCCGGTGCCGTTATGAAATCCCCATCCTTTCCCAACTTGCGACTACCGGCGCTGTAATATCCCAGGCCCGGCGCATGCAGTGCCAACTGCATGAAATCATGAAAGGAGATCGCACCCCCTTGTTGTGTCATACGCTCTTTGATCACCGCAAGTAGTTGCAGGCTGTGAGCCCGCGCCGCGCTGTCGGGTTCCGGCAATTCTGCTACCGCGCGTTGCGCCTGCTGCAAACGTTGGGTAAACGATTGATCCGAGTTCATGCTGCGCTGCCTTTAAGAATAATTTTAGGGTAAAGTGAACGGCATTAATCGCAGCGAAAGGATAACACAGGCATGCTATCGAATAAGGTCGTCCTGATTACCGGCGCGGCGCACCGTATCGGCGCGACTACTGCGCGCATGCTGCACGCGCAAGGCATGAATATTCTGCTGCACTACCGCCATTCGCGCGAGGCGGCCGAGGCGTTACAGGCGGAACTGAATGACATTCGCCCGGACTCGGTCAGTTTGTTACAGGCCGATCTCCACGATACCCAGCGCCTGCCCGAATTGATCGCGGAAGCCATCAAGATATGGGGTCGACTTGATGTTTTAATTAACAATGCCTCCAGCTTTTACGCCACTCCCATCGGCAGTGTGACCGAAGCTCAGTGGGATGATCTGATCGGCTCCAATCTCAAGGCGCCACTATTTTTATCCCAGGCCGCCGCACCGCATCTGCGTCAACATCAGGGCTGTATAATCAGCATCGTAGATATCCATGCAGAGCGGCCACTCAAGGAATTCCCGGTGTACAGCATGGCCAAGGCCGGCCTGGTCATGTTGACCAAGTCACTGGCCTGCGAGCTGGGACCCGAAGTGCGTGTTAATGCTGTAGCGCCAGGCGCCATCCTCTGGCCGGAACACCTGGGTAAAGCGGAAAAAGAAAAAATCATTTCCCGTACTTTCCTCAAACGCCAGGGTGCGCCGGAAGATATTGCCAGAGCGATACTCTATTTAATACGTGATGCCGGTTACGTCAGTGGTCAGGTGCTGACCATTGATGGCGGGCGGTCGCTCAACAGCTGAGCATTACCAGTCAATGCTGATCGGCCAGAGTTTCTGGGAATCTTTATCAAACCCCTGCCAGAGTGTCGCCATGGATTGTTGTTCTGAAGGGTGCATCAAATCCGGCGCAATCTCTGCCAGCGGCCAGAGCACGAAAGCGTTGTGGGTAATTTCCCCACGCGGTAGCTCAAAGCCATCTTCCTTCATGATCAGGGCATCGTAGAGCAACAAATCAAGATCGAGGGTTCGGGCCGAGAAGCGCGGTCCACTCCGGACTCGACCATGCCGGTCCTCAATCTGTCGCAGGGTCTGCACCACATGATGCACATCCTCGTCCGTGTCCAGGCCGACAACCATGTTGAGAAAATTGTCGCCGTCAAAACCAACCGCTTCACTTTCATACACGGAGGACAGCTGCAAATCTCCGTAGTGCCTTCGTAATTCGGTAATCGCCAGGCGCAGATGCTTCTCCGCCTCAATGTTGCTCCCTACACTTATATATATACGCGCCATAGCATCAAGCTGCATTCAGGGGACTTTGGCACCACGTTCGATGATGACGCCGACGTCACGCGCGCCGCGCACCGCACCTTGTTTGTTCAGCCGCAGGCGTACCCAGGGGACCTGGAATTCATTCAACACAATCTCGGTAATTCGTTCAGCCAGAGTTTCCACCAACTGGAACTCACTGCTCTCAACGAAACTGATGAGGCGTTTGGCAACAGCCTTGTAATTGAGGGTGTCCTCGATATCGTCACTGCTCGCGGCCTTGCGAATATCGCTGGCCATTTCCAGGTCCAGGCTGATGGTTTGTTTGACCCGGCGTTCCCAGTCATAGATACCGATGATGGTATCGATACGTAAATCATTGAGATAAATAATATCCATCTTGTCTTCACATCAGGCGATTGTCGTTATTTGCGCCCCAAACTATACACTGCCCCTGCATCTCACTCTATAATCCGCGCATGCAGCTCCTGGACTACAGCCTGATCCTGATTGCCTACCTGATTGGCTCCGTCTCTTCTGCGATTCTTGTCTGTCGCCTCATGGGCCTGCCCGATCCGCGTACCGAAGGCTCCGGTAACCCCGGCGCCACCAACGTTCTGCGCGTCGGCGGCAAAAAGGCCGCGGCCGTGACCCTGATCGGCGACATGTTCAAGGGGCTGTTTCCGGTACTGGCAGCCAACATATTGCAGGTGTCACCCCTAACTCTGGGCCTGACCGGGCTGGCGGCATTTCTCGGTCACCTGTATCCGGTGTTTTTCGGTTTTCGCGGCGGCAAGGGCGTGGCCACCATGCTGGGGGTATTGTTCGGTTTTCACGGACTGGTCGGCGCCAGCACCGCCGGTACCTGGTTGCTGATTGCCAAGGGTTTCAAGATTTCCTCCCTGGCGGCGCTCATTGCTACCTTACTCGCACCGCTTTATGTCTGGCTAATTATTGGGCCTTCCATTGAGCTGATTGTCACCACCGCCGTGATGACACTGATCCTGTTCTGGCGCCATCGCAGTAATATTCAGCGCCTGCTGAGAGGGGAAGAAGGCCTGATCAGCAAGAAAGACTAGTGTTCGCGTCAGATGGCTTGCAGCGACGGCAGTGACCAGCGCGGCTGGGCGACAAATTCCAGGGTTTCATGCTGCCCGGCCAGCAACCGCTGACAACCGGCAAAGGCGATCATGGCGCCGTTATCAGTACAGAACTCCAGCCGCGGATAGTACACCTCGGCCTGCATTTTCTTGGCAACTGCTTTGAGCCGGCTGCGCAACTTGCTGTTGGCACTCACGCCGCCGGCGATCACCAGGCGGCTCAAACCGGTTTCTTTCAGGGCCCGCCGGCACTTGATCGCCAGGGTGTCGACCACCGCATCTTCAAAGGCGCAGGCGATATCAGCCCGGGTCTGCTCGCTGCCGTCACTGTCATGTAGTGTATTGAGGGTAAAGGTTTTCAGGCCGCTGAAGCTGAAATCCAGCCCCGGCCGATCGGTCATGGGCCGCGGAAATTTAAACCGTGCCGGATCACCGGCCTCGGCCAGGCTAGCTACCGCGGGTCCGCCAGGATAGCCCAGTTCCAGCATTTTGGCGGTCTTGTCGAAGGCCTCACCGGCGGCATCATCCAGTGACTCGCCGAGCAAGGCATAGCGCCCGATGCCGTCTACCCGTACCAGCATGGTATGGCCACCCGACACCAGCAGGGCCACAAATGGGAACTGCGGCGGATTGGCTTCCAGCATCGGCGCCAACAAATGCCCTTCCATATGATGCACTGCCACCGCCGGCACATCCCAGCCAAACGCCAGGCTGCGACCAATCGCCGCCCCCACCAGCAGGGCCCCCATCAGCCCGGGACCGGCGGTATAGGCCACCCCGTCTATCTCAGCGGCATTCACCCCGGCTTCGGCCAGCACCTGGGAAACCAGCGGCAGGGTTTTGCGCACATGGTCGCGGGACGCCAGCTCCGGCACCACCCCGCCAAATTCGGCGTGCAGCGCCACCTGGCTGTAGAGTGCGTCCGCCAGTAAGCCTCGCTCATGGTCATATACCGCGACGCCAGTTTCATCACAGGAAGTTTCGATACCTAATACACGCATTTGGTCATGATATTTTTTTGCAATTAGTGAAGGCAGGTATTAAACTTGCGCGCCTTACTGAAATCAACACTTTATCGAGGATAACGCTACATGCCAGCTGTACGCGTAAGAGAAAACGAACCCTTTGACGTCGCCCTGCGCCGCTTCAAGCGCGCCTGTGAAAAGGCCGGTGTCCTGTCTGAAGTCCGCCGTCGTGAGTTTTACGAAAAGCCGACTTCCATCCGCAAGCGCAAAATGGCTGCTGCGGTCAAACGCCACCAGAAAAAGGTTTCGCGCGAACGGGCCCGTACCCGTCGTCTGTACTAATTTCCAGCCCCGTCGTCTCCCGACGGGGTTTTGACTTATCGCACCCATGAGCGATCTATCCACCCGCATCAACGATGACGTCAAGGCCGCCATGAAGGCCAAGGACAAGCCGCGCTTGGGCGTATTACGTCTGATCACCGCCGCCATCAAGCAGCGTGAGGTGGATGAACGAATTACCCTCGACGATGACCAGGTCCTCGCCGTGCTGGAAAAGATGATCAAGCAGCGCAAGGATTCCATCGCCCAGTATGAAAAAGCCGGCCGAGATGAACTGGCCCAGCAGGAAGCCTTTGAGATCGGCATTATCCAGGACTACTTGCCGGAACAGCTGTCCGATGCCGAAATCGATGCCCTGATTGCCGAGGCCATCAGCAGCAGCGGCGCCGCCAGCATGAAAGATATGGGCAAGGTGATGGGCATGTTGAAGCCCAAGCTGGCTGGACGGGCCGACATGGGCGCCGTCAGCGGTAAAATCAAAGCCAAACTCGCTGGCTAATACGCGGTTTCCGCCGCGACGACTTCCCTGCAGCTTTGCCTGAGAGTGATGGCAGTCGCTCCCGGGTTGCGAAACCCCGTACAATCCCCTTATGGCTGGCCGAATCCCGCATACATTCATTGATGAACTGATGACCCGCGTCGACATCGTCGAGGTGATCGACTCCCGCGTGCCGCTGAAAAAGGCCGGCCGTGAATATACCGCCTGTTGTCCGTTTCATAACGAGAAAACACCGTCTTTTACCGTCAGTCCCAATAAGCAGTTCTACCATTGCTTTGGCTGCGGTGCGCATGGCACCGCGGTCGGCTTCCTGATGGAATACGAACATTTGAGTTTTCCCGAGGCCGTCGAGGAACTGGCTCGTCAGGTTGGGCTGGAAGTGCCCTACGAGGGGCCGACTCACGCCGAACCGCAACAACGCCAACGCAATGACAACCTCTACGATCTGCTGGCCCAGTCGGATCGCTATTATCGCCGCCAACTGCGGCAGCATCCCCAGGCAGCCCGCGCAGTGGACTACCTCAAGCAACGTGGCCTGAGCGGTGAGGTTGCCGCCGAGTTCGGCCTCGGCTTTGCCCCACCCGGCTGGGACAATTTACAACGTGAACTGGGCAGCAGTGCCGAGCGCCAAGATCAGCTCGTCACTACGGGCATGCTGATCCGCAAGGACGATGGCAAATCCTACGATCGCTTTCGGGATCGCATCATGTTTCCGATTCGCGACCGGCGCGGCCGTACCATCGCCTTTGGCGGGCGGATTCTGCCGGACACCCAGGACGCCGCACAGGGAAGTGCCAGTGCCGCGGGAGGCAGGAAGCCGGGAGCGGCTAAGTATCTCAACTCTCCCGAAACCCCCCTGTTTCACAAAGGACAGGAACTGTACGGTCTGTATGAGGCCCGCCAGGCACTGCGGGACATTCCCCGCCTGCTGGTGGTGGAGGGTTACATGGACGTGGTCGCCCTGGCCCAGTTCGGCATTCGCTATGCGGTCGCCACCCTCGGCACCGCCACAACCCAGGAACACCTCAATCGGCTGTTCCGCGTCACCCCCGAAGTGGTGTTCTGTTTTGATGGAGACCGGGCAGGACGCGATGCCGCCTGGCGGGCATTGAATAATGCCCTGCCGATCATGCGCGAAGGGCGGCAAATCCGCTTCATGTTCCTGCCAGAAGGTGAGGATCCGGATACGCGGGTCCGCGCGGTGGGGAAAACCGGCTTTGAGGCGGATATCGAGACGGCGCTGAATTTTTCAGAATTCTTTTTTCAACATTTGGGCAAACTGGCCGATACCAACAGCATCGACGGCCGGGCGCAACTGGTAGAGCAGGCCCGTCCACTCTTGAAGTTACTGCCTCCCGGAGTTTTCCGCCACATGATGACTGAACAACTGGCGCGGCTGGCGCGTCTTGAACCAGCCGAGCTGGATGCCTTGTTAGCCAGTGCCGACCAAGCCGTGACGGCGAGCAAGACCACCCAGGGCCATCGCCCCACCGCGTCGCATCAAGGACCTAAACCGCTGTCACCCGTCCGCATGGCATTGATGCGGCTGTTGTACCAGCCGGAACTCGCACAAGCAGCTGGCGCGCCGCAGCGCTTTACGGAGCTGGACGTACCGGGGATTAATTTACTGGTTGAAGTCCTTGAAATTCTGCAGGAAAACCCCAAATTGAACAGCAGTGCCTTACTCGAACGATGGCGCGGTACTGAAAACGGTTCTCACCTGGAAAAACTGGCCACCTGGGAACCGCAAGTCACCGCCAGCGAGTCGCTAGAGCAGGAATTTCGAGGTGCCCTCGCCCAACTGGACCAGCAGCGGCTTGAGCATCGCTATGATTTCCTTTTGGCCCGCTCAAATCAGGGTGAACTTGACCCCGAGGAGAAGCGGGAACTTCAGGAGCTGTTTGCCACTCTAAATCGTGACAAACGTCAAGACGCCGTAAAAAATCGCGAATAAATGTCCGATTTTCCACGGTTTTTTTCCAAGAAGTGACTACACTTATTCGGTGATGTCCGACTGGATAATTCACCATGTTCGTGTAAACTTTGACGGTTTTTCCGTCCACAAATCGTGAGCAGTTATATGAGTTCAGCTAGAGCACAAGTAATGGATCAGAATCAGCAACAGTCCCAACTTAAGTTATTGATTGCAAAGGGTAAAGAGCAGGGCTACCTGACTTACGCCGAAGTCAACGACCATCTTCCAAACGATATTGTCGATCCCGAACAGATCGAGGATATCGTTGCCATGATTAATGATATGGGTATTACGGTGCACGAAGTGGCTCCGGATACCGAAACCATCCTGGAAACCAACGATACCGTCGACGAAGATGCAGCCGAAGAAGCAGCTGCCGCTCTCGCCAGCGTGGACAGTGAATTTGGCCGCACCACCGATCCGGTGCGCATGTATATGCGCGAAATGGGCGCCGTGGAACTGCTAACCCGCGCCGGTGAAATCGAGATTGCCAAACGTATCGAAGACGGCCTCAACCAGATGCTGTCTTCCCTCGCCATGTATCCCAACGCCGTGGCTAATTTATTGGCCATGTATGACCTGGTAGATGCTGGTGAAATGAAGCTAACCGATCTGATGGTCGCTTTCATTGATCCCAATGCACCAGACGATATTCCTACACCGGCAGAAGTAGCCGCCGCCAACTCTAAAGATGATGATGAATCCGAGGAAGAGGTGGATACCGGTCCTGATCCGGTAGAAGCGAAGCAACGCTTTGAAAGTATCCGTAAGGTCCACAAAAAACTGGTTACCGCCACCAGGAAACACGGTCATGCCAACAAGAAGTGCGAAAAAATCCGTGAAGATTTGATTAGCCAGATCATGGAGATCAAACTGACACCGCGCACCGTGGATAAACTGGTAAACGCTATGCGTGAGTTGGTAGGACGTATTCGCAAACATGAAAAGGTCATCATGCAACTTTGTGTCGAAGAGGCACACATGCCGCGTAAGGAATTCATTACTTCCTTCCCGGATAATGAAGCTGACCTTAGCTGGTTACAAAAACATATTGATGAAGGCGCGAAGTACTCTGCTGTACTGGACCAGCACAAGGATGAAATCCTGCGTGCCCAGCAAAAGCTAGTGCAGATTGAAGATGAATCCGGTATTGATATTTCCGACATCAAGGACATCAATCGTAAGATGTCGATTGGCGAAGCCAAGGCCCGCCGCGCCAAAAAGGAAATGGTCGAGGCCAACCTGCGTCTGGTGATCTCCATTGCCAAGAAGTACACCAACCGTGGCTTACAGTTCCTGGATCTGATTCAGGAAGGCAACATCGGTCTGATGAAAGCTGTTGATAAATTTGAGTACCGTCGTGGTTACAAATTCTCGACTTACGCCACCTGGTGGATTCGTCAGGCTATTACCCGTTCCATCGCGGACCAGGCCCGGACCATCCGTATCCCGGTACACATGATTGAAACCATCAACAAGCTCAATCGAATTTCACGCCAAATGCTGCAGGAAATGGGTCGTGAACCTATGCCGGAAGAACTGGCCGAGCGCATGGAAATGCCAGAAGACAAGGTCCGCAAGGTACTGAAGATTGCCAAGGAACCGATCTCCATGGAAACGCCCATTGGTGATGATGAAGATTCACATCTTGGTGACTTCATTGAGGATATCAATGTCCTGTCACCGGTTGAATCCGCTACCTCGGAAGGCCTGCGTGAAGCGACTACAGAAGTACTGGAAGGCTTGACCGCACGTGAAGCCAAGGTGCTGCGCATGCGGTTTGGCATTGAAATGAATACCGACCACACCCTGGAAGAAGTGGGCAAACAGTTTGATGTTACCCGTGAGCGTATTCGCCAGATTGAAGCCAAGGCACTGCGCAAACTGCGTCATCCGACTCGCTCCGATCAGTTACGTAGCTTCCTGGAACTGGAATAAACGATAGACATTATCGTTGAATAAAAACGGCGCCTTAATGGCGCCGTTTTTCTTTAAACTACTTGTGCTCTAACCATTCAGATAACAATCAGGATTATGCTCTTCTGCATGACAATTGGAACATAATAACTTACATTTTTTTGCTTCGAGTAAAATCACTTCCCATTTTCTATTTGATAAACAACGTAAATCTAGCTGAAACTCTTTTTTGCTTGGATCCTTATGATGAAACTCCAAGGCAGCATAGTTATTACCATATCCACATTTCTCACATTTCCCACCCAAAAGCTTAATGAGTTCTAGCTTACGAGAACGGCCACGATTTTGTTGTGCCCGATAAGACTGTAATTGTTGATTAAGGAATGTATTTTTGCAGCTACGAGAACAATATTTTGTTTGCCTACCATTTAATTTTTTACCGCAATTTAGACACCCACTCATGATTATGTATCCTTTCATAATCCGTTAAAAGTCAATTTTAATATCACACCAGCAAGACTACAACCTTATGAGATTCAAATAATTTGTTGTAGAATACACCACTTATTTGGGCCTGTAGCTCAGTTGGTTAGAGCAGGGGACTCATCAAAATGGTGCGTCCATATTGAAAAATATGGAATGAACGGGATGAATTCAGGGAACCCTTAACAGCAAGGCTGATGGCAACCCTGAGCCAAGCCGGTGGTACACCACCGGAAGGTGCAGAGACTACCTGAGAACTTGAGTGTTCTTAATAACAGGCTAGAGCGTCCCGCGCCCTAACAACTGATTCACAGAGTTCAGGTTGAGGGTGATGAGATAGTCCACTCACGGTAGAAATGCGGTGAATAAGTGAATCCCTTGGTCCCAGGTTCGAGTCCTGGCGGGCCCACCAAAGTTTTCTTTCAGAAACTTTGGTAAACCACGCAGTACTAATCCGGCTCTCACTTTTTCAACTCGGGACGCACTTCGTGCTACATAGCCCTCGTTGGCTCGAGCGTTCATTCCCTTCGGCAATTCACCCTGGCGGGCCCACCAAAGTTATTCCCTCTTAACACTTAATCTTTAATCTGAAATGTTGTGTTCGAGGTCACTCTCGCACTTCCCTGTGCTTCGTGACACTTGTGCTTCCTCGGCAATTTTCTCCCTGATTGCTCTACCTTCTGCATCCCTGCAGTCGTGCACTTCGCCCTCGCTTTTTCAACTCGGGACGCACTTACTGTTACATAGCCCTGATTGGCTGGATGTCATCCCCCAAAAAGTCTCTGTTTAAGGCAAGATACTCATAGGCTTTCGCTAAAGAGTGTTCATTACCCACATTGCCGGGAAAAATTACTACCGGTAAATTCGGGTAGCGGTTGTGATTAGGTGGGCAACACACAACAGAACAGCCAGGCAGGATTTGGCCAACCACCCGTGAAATCCGCAGATCCAGGCCCTTGCTCAGTACATCGTTCGAGGTTATACCACCCTTACTAATCAGGAAGCCCAGGCTTTCGGGTAAGTTATGCACAATATCCATCAAAAATTCAGACACCCGCATCCCGAAAGCCAGCCTCTCTGCCTGTGTCGCAAACGTCTTCTCCAGGCGACTGGTAAAAATAACCGCCGTTTTACCCGCATGGTGAATAGTCAGGATTTCCTCAGATATTGATTTCAGTAAAGAGCTGTACTCCTCTGCAATACGTTCAACATCCACTTCAATGGCGCCGATACCTGGCATTTTCAGTAATTCAGCCAGCTGGTCCGTTGTTTTTTGAACATGAGAACCAACAATAATCGCGCCCGGTTTGGCGTCGCGCACATAAGAGCTCATGCTCTCCGCTTTAACTGGTTGCGGTGGCAATTGCGCTAGCGCGGTTAACAAACTCGCGGCACTGCGGAATAAGAAGCGTTTACCCTGATCGGCGGCTGCCATGAGTTGATTACAAAAATTATTCAGGTCATCCTGGGTTTCGCTATCAACTACACAACACTGGTTATCAGTCAGCGCCATTAAATGCGCCATGCTGTCGCCACGCACGTCGTTCAACTGAAAACGTACAACTTCATCTGCTTTAATACGTCCCTGGGTTTTTTCTTCAACATAGTCCGGCAGGCAACTGTTTTCATAACCAAACACGGAGTCACGCGCGAACTCAGTTTCGTGCACAGGTACCGGTTTGTCATTTACTATTAAATAGTGAATGCTGTCTTTGGTGAATCGCCCGCCTTCAAAAAAAGCTGGCACCATGAAGTGCGCATCAAAAGGACCTAACTCTTCAGCAATCACGTCAGTTTCAACAGGATAATGACCCCGCAAGGTTGAATCTGAACGACTCACTACTAAAGGATTTATAGCCCGGCCTGCTGCATCCAGTTCATCAAGCGCTTGTTTCAGATTGACACAAACTTCACGGGTAATAGTAGCTGCCGATGCCGCATCCATACCACGCGTATTGGTCAACACAAAAAACAAGGGCGCATCATCCTGCAAGCCTTCTTTTAATGTCGCCACATCCCAACGGGTCAGCAACAAGCAACTATGCACAGTTTGCGAGCCGGTTGGATCATCATCCAGTACAATTATTTTGGTTTCAGCCATTGGCTTCACCTCTGGTTAGAACTTCTTTGTCAGTTTTTTAAAATACTGTCATCCTGAGCCTGACCAGGCCCAGGATGACAAACTGCTGTCTACTTCATCATGGTTTCAATACGCTTAACCATTATCTCAGGTGTAATACCATTGAACTCCATGATTTCACCTGGCGACGCTGTTGTTTCACCACGCTTCCAGCAAATGGTATCGCGCTTTGGTGCAGTGGCCCGCAATAACACCGGTTCTAATGATGCGCTTGGCCCGCCACTCACAGCCATTAATACATCACCATCGAACAGCGCATTGAAATCATCATCGCTCATGAATTTATCATCAGGCTGAGACACGGTATCCCACGCGACATCGCTTGACCGATATATTCGACGCGGATTCAGTACCGCAACAATACGTACTTTATAGCCATCTGCCTCGAGTTTATCCTTTGCCTCAAACACAGGCAGATAAATCATGTCACCAGTCACTGCAAAGACAACTGTACCTTTGTTACCCGACTCTGACTCATAGATCGTTGCCGCGCCTTCTTCTACGGCAATGCGTGCTTCATCTATGCTCATGTAGACCGGCAATGGGCTTTTTGATGCAATAATCACCATACCCTTGTTAAAGCTGTTAGTCGCATATTCATATGTCGCCTGCATGGCATTTGCATCACAGGGGAACAATGGATAGACGTTGCCGTTACGCATCATGCCGGCAAAATAGTTTTCAATCTCCGGGCGTTGATGTGTCCAGCCATTACGCCCTTGCTCTAATGCGCCAGCAGTAAACATGGTTACAATTGATGGCGTCTTGCGACGTAACTCGGCCATTGCTTGCGTCACAGTCTGAACTATAGGCCAACCATTGATGGCGAATGACTCATACGACAACCAAAGCGCACGCGAACCAAATAATGCCAACCCGGCTGCAAATCCTGCACAGGCATCTTCATTTAATGGCTCATATACCTGACCATGCGGCTCCTGGTTATATAAGGGATCTGTTGTCGGATGGCGGATCTTGAGCGCGTCATTAATGTTTTTCATCGCTGACGCTTCATTACCATCGGCATTCGTAACAACAAAACGTTTGTCAGCTTCACCCACTTGCGCAACCAGGGCACCCATTGCGGTTGAAGGTACCGCCTTTTCATCCTTGGCAAAATCCTGCATAGCCAGGTTGGGTAATGCAGCAATTTCTATCTCAGATTCAGTAACGACTGTTTTAGCTGCAGGGCCCCCACCAGCACGGCTGAAATTGTCACGAACAATTTGCCAGGCCGATTCCGGAAGTGCACGGCGCTGTAAACCATCAATGATATGCTGCTGATCCAGGGTATCAGTTGGATACAAATTGTGAGACTTGGCTCCAACCGTGTGAACACCCGTACCTTTCAACTGCTTGATGATAAATGCAGTCAATTTACCACTCATGGCTGAGCTGGCCGCTTTATCAATACCTTGCAGCACTGCTTTAGTAAATGCCAGACGATTTTCTAACGAGAAATAACTGCTATCAACATAAGCACCTTCCTGACCCGAGTCATCGAAGTCCTTGGCATCGATCAGGATAACTTCTTCAAACTTGTGGCCCTTCCAATAGTTAATCATCTGCTCATTGGTATGCAGCGATACCATGGAGTGATGCTCTTGTGAGTAACCATTCCAGATCAAAACAGGCAGGAAGTTAGTCACTTCAGGATAGGCAGTATTGAAATGCATCATGGAATTCAGAACATACGGCTCGCCCATACCGCCATCCCCGATCGTTACCGGGAATAATTTATCGCGATGTAAATAGGCACCGGCCATGGCGAAATGCTGACCCTGACCTAATGGACCGGCAGGTGCTAACAAGCCCGGAATCGCACCGGACAAGTGACCCAACAACCCATGCTTTTCACGGAACCGTTGTTGCATGTCATTCATGGTATGGATATCCATATCTTCCAGCGAACCATCAAGGAACATGGAAGAATAGAAACCCGGAGCATGATGGCCAACTTCGGTGACAATGTTGGTGTGACCGAGCATCATCAAGGCCGCATGGGCTTCGGCGCTGGAAGCAAAGCCACCGGGGTGACCTGAGCCTTTGGATCCACAAAGTTGTAGCGTGATATAGCGTAAAGCGTCGGCACCCAGCAGGGTCTGATAGACCGCGGTCTCATCGACATTGGCGATGGCTGTCTGGCCCTCAGCGATGACGGCTGCAGTGGCATATTTGTCAAAACCATCCCATGGCTTGCCATAGTACTGAATTCCGTCGCAGAAACCTGGCAGGTCGGTAAGTTTTTCAGCGGTATTCGTGCTCATCACGGTTTCCTCCGTTTGGATGAAATGTTGGGTACGCAATACCCTGACATTTCATAATGTATAACGTATTTCACAATGTGAAATTTTTAGCTAAAATAAAAAGCGGTGATTAAGTGACTCCACCGCTAACTAATCTCTTGCACAAACCATAACTATTAATCTAGTATTTCGCAAGACACAATCGTTTTCATAATGTGAAATATAATGGAAAAACAGACCTCATCTATTCAAGTCATCGATCGCTCTGCTCGCCTGATGGAAGCGATTGCCGCCTGCACCAGCCCGGCCAGTTTAAAAATCCTCTCGGCAGAAACCGGGCTTCACCCCTCGACGGCGTTTCGTATTCTCGGCTCTCTGATCGATGTGGGCTTTGTCGAACGAGACAATGCCGGCCACTACTTCGTTGGTCGCAAAATATCTCACCTTGCCAATAGTGTCCGACGTGGCGTCGATCTACGCGAAGAAGCCCGCGATGTCATGCAACAGCTTCGTGATGAAATCGGTGAAACCATTAACCTGACTGTACGTGAAGGTGACGAGGTGATTTACATCGAACGAGCCACTCCCAATCGCATGATGCGTGTTGAACAGGTTATTGGTAGCCGCGCGCCATTGCATGTAACGGCGGTTGGCAAACTCATGCTTGCTGACCTTGGCAATGAATTTACACACGCCTACTGCAAACGTACAGGGCTTAAGGCATACACCAAACACACCCTGTCTTCATTGGACGATTTACATAAAAATCTTACTGATTCCACTGCACAAGGTTTTGCTTACGATAATGAAGAAGCGGAAATTGGTGTCGGTTGTATTGGTGTACTGATACATAACCGTGCGGGTGATGTTGTTGGTGGACTATCTATTTCCGCGCCGATTGAACGGCGTAAAGATGAATGGGCGACATTACTAAAACAGGCGGCCAGAACGATTTCCGAAAGGTTGTGATTTCATCAGCCCTTACCCAGCGAGTACTTTATCATCGACTTGCCTAGGCTCTGACGAATTTGAAGGTTCAGGCATCGGTCTGTCCACCGTGGCTAGGATTATCCGCCGCCACAAAGGGCGTATCTGGGCAGAGGGAAAACCCAACGAAGGTGCTGTGTTTTATTTCACCCCTGGCCTCATTGTCTAAATGGTCATCACGCCCACTTGAACAACTTTTCCGCTGATAAGCATTTGATTTGTTTATGATAATAACATCGGAGAGTTTCCTGATCGAGATCAATAGATTTTTAGGCTCCAAACCTGTTATGAGGCCATTTCTCTATTAATATATAACCGTATACAGTTATAGCAATCCATGTAGTGAGAACCATCATCCTCTTCTAATACACAAAGGGGCTCCACATGAAGAGAAAGCAGACCTTCTGGGCTACTGCCGTACTTATGGTCGGCTGGGTAGTTTCCTTCGGTGCCTTTAGCGGCACCGCCTACGCCTCTGAATCCACGGCAGATCACGGTAAATTCAAGGAACTTGATAAAAACTTCAAGACCGGGCCGCAAGTCACCAAGGCCTGCCTGTCCTGTCATACCGAGGCGGCAAAACAGATCCACAAGACATCGCATTGGACCTGGGACTTCCTTAACCCGGAAAGCAAGCAACGTCTGGGTAAGAAAAATGTTCTGAACAACTTTTGCATCGCCCCGCGCTCCAACTTCGGTGCCTGTGCCGCCTGCCATGTGGGTTACGGCATGAAGGACGACAGTTTTGATTTCACCTCAGAGGAAAACGTGGATTGCCTGGTGTGTCACGACACCACTGGGGGGTACAGTAAACCCCCGGGTAAGGCCGGCCACCCGGCTGACTTCGTCAACCTGAAGAACGTGGCGCAGAATGTGGGTAAGACCAGCCGTGATACCTGCGGTGCCTGTCACTTCTTTGGCGGTGGTGGTGACGGTGTCAAGCACGGTGATATGGACAGCTCCCTGGCCATGCCGGACGACGAACTCGATATCCATATGGACGCCATAGGGCTAGACTTCACCTGTGCCACCTGCCATGCCACTTCAGCACACCAGGTTCCGGGTAGTCGTTATATGCCAACCGCGAAGGATACGGAAGGCGCCCAGATTCGCGGCATGGAAGAGGGTCGTAATCTGGCCACCTGTCGTGCCTGCCATGGGGCAGAACCCCATTCCGCCGCCATGGATAACCTCAATACCCATACCCGCAAGATCGCCTGCCAGACCTGTCACATCCCCACCATCGCACGTGGTGGTGTCGCCACCAAGACGTCATGGGACTGGTCGACTGCCGGCAAACTGACTCCTGAAGGCAAGCCGTTGGTCAAGAAAGATGAAGAGGGCCATGTGGTCTATCACGGCAAGAAGGGCGACTTTACCTACGGGGCCAATATTCCACCGGAATACGTCTGGTTTAACGGCAAGGTTAAATACACCCTGCTGGGTGACAAACTGGATGTGAATGCAGAGGTTACGCCCATCAACCATTTCGAGGGGAGCCCGGATGATGGCATGTCGCGCATCTGGCCGGTGAAGGTATTCCGGGGCATGCAACCCTATGACCCAGTCAACAAGACCCTGGTCATCCCCCATACCGCCGGTAAGGACGATACCGCTTTCTGGGGTAACTACGACTGGGAAAAAGCCATTCAAACCGGGATGGACGCCGCGGGCGCCCCCTTCTCCGGCAAAGTGGATTTCATCAAGACTCAGATGATGTGGCCCATCACCCATATGGTGGCCCCAGCCGAAAAAGCCCTTTCCTGTGAAGAATGCCACAGTAAAGATGGTCGGCTGCAAAATATCGAGGGTGTTTACATGCCAGGCCGCGATTCCAACAAGCTACTGGATATGGCCGGTTGGGCCGTTGCCTTACTGGCATTGATTGGGGTTCTCATTCACGGTGCCATTCGTATCGTCACCCGCAATAAATAAAAGGGTAATGTCATGACAGTCGAAAAAATCTATATCTTCAAGCGTTTCGAACGTTTCTGGCACTGGTCTCAAGCCGCCACCATCATCTTCCTGATGCTGACGGGCTTTGAGGTTCATGGCGCCTATACGCTCTTTGGCTTTGAACAGGCAGTGAACCTGCATGTCATCGGAGCCTGGACCCTGATCACGTTATGGGTGTTTGCGGTTTTCTGGCACTTCACCACGGGGGAATGGAAACAATACATTCCCACGCTGACAAAAGTGGATGCCATGATCAAATATTATGCATTGGGTATCTTTACGGATGCACCGCATCCTTTCCGCCAGACAACCCGGCGTAAACACAACCCGTTACAGCGCCTGGCCTATCTGTTCTTCTGGCTGGTGATATCACCCATTATCTGGTTCTCCGGCTGGTTCTACCTGTTCTACGCGGATTGGGCAAACTGGGGTCTTGACGGGTTTCTGTCACTGGAATGGGTGGCGTTCTTCCATACTCTCGGCGCCTTCCTGATATTGTTCTTCTTCATTGCCCATGTCTACCTGACCACCGCCGGGCATACCGTAACGTCACACATCAAGGCCATGATTACCGGCTGGGAGGAAGTGGAATAAGATTCTCATCAGTAATTATTTTCAATGCCGGGTAACAACTGTTACCCGGCACATTCTTCAATATTCAGTAAGGAGTCGCGTTATGAAACTGCATAAACCTTTTGCCATTTCCCTTATGGTTTGCCTGTTCGGCGCTGCCATCCCGGTACAGGCTGCAGACGGCAACTGGAAGAAAGGCCGTATTTACTACCGTATGGTGTGCACGGCCTGTCATAAAGATCATGCCGGTGGTTCAATTTCTCCCGCCACCATGACCAAGGCGGAATGGAAGGCTTATATCGCAGCCGACCAACATGCCAAAGGCAAGGATACCCTTAGCTACTATGTCAGCCAGGAATATCGCAACAGCATCAAGGATACCAACAAGGCCGCAGCGAAGTTTGCCAAGGTTCCCAATGATGAAATGATGGCCGATGTGCAGGCATTTGTGATCCACGGTGCCAAGGATTCCGATACTCCCGCTCGCTGTAACTAAAAGCCAACCATGAGAACGATGTCATACCAACAATAACAACAAGGGAGAATGGAGGATGAATACAGAAAGCGGACCCGCGTGGCTCTCCGGTTTTAAGGCGGACTACAACAGCATTTTTGTCGAAGAATGGTCGCCCTACTTCGGCGCGGTCGTACTGGTCATTATTATGGCCGTGCTGATGGGGTCCGGTTTGTTCTGGGGTGTATTCGGCGGATTGAAGTTATGGGGTGACTATCTTAACAATGCCATCGGCCTGGGACCGGCACTCGGCATCAAGACTGAACTCGATAGCCCGTTAATGCACCGTATTTCATTGATGGATATCACCCTGCTGCTCGGTGCCTTTTGTGCGGCCCTGTTATCCCGCCAGTTTCGTATCAGCCGACCACCCAAACTGGAGTATATCTGGGGTGCGCTCGGCGGAACCATGATGGGACTGGGGGCAACGCTTGCAGGTGGCTGCACCACTGGCGGCTTTTTTGTTCCACTAACTTTTTCCTCTGCCGCAGGCTGGGCGATGTGGCTGGGTTTACTAGTCGGGGCGGTCATCGGCCTG
>Ga0224514_10000152_pt1 | contig 23111 bp, 36 predicted proteins | sample SF_May12_sed_USG_3_FD_169107 | JGI IMG/M metagenome (GOLD analysis project Ga0224514, IMG submission 169107) | Sediment microbial communities from San Francisco Bay, California, United States - SF_May12_sed_USGS_24 | ecosystem: Environmental > Aquatic > Marine > Sediment | place: USA... | reverse complement strand
CTTCTCCACCACTGTTCTGTTTAAATCGCTATTGCTCATCCCTACTCTCCCTTCTCTCTCCACTCGATTTGGACTACTGTGAGGTTGGCTGGGTCAATGCTATCTCGTATAATACCACCATACGCTTCGTATCCAGTAATATTTTTAATGACCTGCTCTGCATGAGACTTGGAAAAAAAAGTTGTAAACGTGGATGGATAAAATGACGCTTGCATCATGTCATCTATTTCCCATACAAACATCCCACTCTCCTTATCCTTGATTACGTATGCTGTCATCATGGTAGCTCCTTTCTGTCATGCCCTGACAATAAGTAAATACCATAGGAGGGCATATTTCGGGTTGATGGTGAGATGAGCAAGCAACATTACCTTGGAACTCCCAACCTTCTATTAGAGCCTCATTAACTTTTTTCTCAAATTCTATTATATTCGCATCTTCAATAAGCCTATATTTTTTCATATCACTTCCCCTCCTTTATCTCTTTGAGGACTGCTTTAATATAGCCCGTCGTTACTATCATTAAGTATATTATCTATACCCTTTCTCAGTCGTTTAATCTCCTTGCGGTCGGCTTTGATGGTGGCAATGAGGCTAAGCATATCCCTACCTGTCATATTGTCTGGATAAACTGCAACAATTCCCTTTATGTGTTTTTCTAATGCCTCCACCTCTTCATCACTTAATATCTTATCGGTCATGCTTTGTCCTCCTTTATTTTCTTTTTCAGCCTTTCAATTTGTCTATTTTTAAGTCTAATCACTTTAAATGATTCATTTATAGTATGAGGAGCTATTAATTGTCTTAATTTATGCCCCAATTCCACGACTTCCTTTCTTAACTTTTCATTCGTCACAAAGAGGTCTCGATTAACCCCTTTGTTCTTTATAGCAAGCCCCTCAATCTCCTTGTCCTTGGCTTTGATGGTGGTGATGAGGTTACAGATATCACAAGGCTCATTAGCAAAAAGACCCTCCTCATGTGCTATATAATGTCCTTTTTCTAACTTCTTCACCTCTTCATCACTTAATATCTTATTGGTCATTTTGGACCTCCTTGCTTTTAAGGCATTGTTTACAAGTAACTTTATTCCAATCTTTTTCTCCGACTATAAAGTCAAATAGATGCTCTCCACATTTTGCATAACTACCGCCATCATGTTTATGGATAATATCTATTGCTCTAACTTTTCGTCTACTTAAACACGATTTACAAGTCACTCTTAACCATCGGCCTGTTATTTTGAGTTTAATCTTTCTTATAGGTGCACGACTGTCACCATTTACTGAATTTCTTTCTATCCATCTGTCTAAGCCACAAGTAGTATATCTGTGTGGCATTTTGGGGTAAGGTAAACTACCATAGGAAACTTTATGTAAATCGCCTTTCACTCCCCCACCTCCTTTAGTAGCCCCTTAACCAACTCCTCAAGGTATGTCTGACAGAAGGCTTTGGCTTCAGCTTTACTGCCATGCAAGCTATCTTCTAAGCCTCCAATATAAACAGTCCACATATCGCTATTGTCCTGCTTGCTAATATCAAATGAATAATTGCCACAATATGCTCTATAAGTTTCTGCATCATAAGATGTGTAGGAAGTACTTTCCTTCCACTCCAACTCCCTCACCTCATACCTCTTATCGCCTATGGGTATCATCGTTAGTCTCCTTCTTAATTTCATGGTAACTTACAAGAGCGTTCTTAAAGGCTGTTGGGTCAAGGAAAAAATCTACTAACTTTGGGTAAGCATTTTTAAAGTTAGCGTCCCACTCTGTCTTTATAAGGTACTTATCTACAAAATCATTCCACCACTTCTGCTTCTTAGCTCTTTCTAGCATCCAACCAAAGGTCTCCCAAGTTGGATTAGAGAGGTTGGGGTTGGAGTCTTTAATATGGTCTTCTGTGAAAGATTTAAATACACCCGCACTCCAATTGCCACAACTACACCCATAGATGTTTTTATAAAATGATTGTATAGGAGGCTGACTTTTTTTAACTACCAAACTACACCACTTACCTTTTGGTTCCAACTTATAAAATAATTGCTCATCCACACTAGGCGTTGTCATGGTCTGATTCCCCTTTCCAATATAAACACTTCTTGCAAGTAACAGGAGTCCAAGAGAAACTTCCTATAATATTACCCCAAGGATGAACTTCACCACAGCTAACTTTAGGATAAGGATAACCTGGATAACCTGTGTAGCCTCCTGTGAATTTATGGACTGGTTTTTGTTTCATAATCCTCTCCCTTCCTCTTCTACTTTTCCTTAATTATGCCCCCTCAGGAAAGAGAAGGCAAGAACTTTTTCGTGGTTGAATGAAGTTTTTCATGGTGAATCGGGGTAATTTAGGGTGACATCTGAGGTGTAAGTCTTTGTAATCATTAAAGAAGCGGTGACAAAAAGGGAGGCCGGTAGCTCCAAAAAGTGTTACCGCCAAGTAAGTCCTTGTTTCTATTAGGTTTACGGTGTTCCGGTGTTCCGGTAACACTTTCTCTTTCCTTTTTATATATAATATAATAATAATAATATCTAAGGTATATATGATACCGTGATACCGCTTTCTCAGTGAAAACGAGAACTTACGCTCCGGTAGCTCTCCGGCATCACTTTTATTTTTGGGAAATGATACCGTTTTCCCTTATAAAACAAAGGGTTGCACAACACAGTGATACCGCTTGAGTTATTCCTTGCTTTTTGATTGAAGAAAGGCGATACTTAACCCTTAAAGGAGTGTGCAACGTATTCTACGCATAAGAAACGACATGGCCGATAAGAAGAATGATTATACAGATGAGAAAGGTAAACTTAAGAAAGGCAACCCTGGAAGACCTAAGGGGTCAAAGAATAAATCTACTCTTAAGCAAGCTTACATTGAAGCGTTCTTTGAGCTAGGAGGTAAAGATGCACTTGTTAAGTTTGCAAAGCTCGGCCCAAAACAGATGGAGGCATTCTTAAATCAAAACTCAAAGATGCTCCCTAAAGAAGTTGAACTCTCAGGCCCTGACAAAGGCCCTATTGAAACTGGAGTAGTAGCCTTACCACCTGTGAAGGAGAAAGGAGAAGAGTAGTGAGTATTGATGAAGACATAAGAGCAGGCAAAGAGGCTATGAGAAAAGCTACAGGCCACTACCCAAGTTGTATGGGCTTTAGAGGTAAGTGGTTTTGTGAAGATAATAGCCATGGACATCCAGAAGAAGACCTCGCCACTGAAGAGGAAGTATTAACATTAATTAAAGAAGTAAAAGAAAGTGAAAATGTTATTCTTAGATGACCCTAAGTGGTGGTGGGAGTACAATTGGATAATAAATTAAGAATTGTTAGTGATGGAACTATTGAAGGGACTAAAGTTTTAGATAGTAATGGTGGCATAGTTAGTGGTATTGCAAAAGTGGAGTGGAAGTGTGATGCCCAAACTAGAATGCCCCTTGCAACAATTACTTTTATTGAAGTCCCTATTGAATTAGAAGTTGATATTAAAAATTGTGAGCTTAAAGAACTTAAACCCAAGCCAACTAAAAAACCAAGTGGCGGAACTGAGAGAACATATCCTTAAACTATATTGACAACTACAGCACCTAACATAATTTGGCAACCACAAGCAGGCCCCCAAATGGACTTCTGTAGCTCTCCTATCTTTGAGGTATTGTTTGGAGGCTCAGCTGGTGGAGGTAAGAGTGATGCCCTCCTAGGTGAATCACTCAGACAAGTAGACCACCCTCAATACCGTGCAATAATCTTCAGACGTAAAATCAAACAACTCAGAAACTTAATAGACCGTTCCTTAGATATTTTTTACAAAGCCTTCCCTGCAGCTAAGTGGAAGGAAAGTGAAAAAACTTGGGTCATGCCTAGTGGTGCTAGGATAATGCTTTGGCACATGGAAGAGGAAAAAAATAAGTACGACCATGACGGACAGCAATACCACTACATTGGTTGGGATGAACTCACCCACTTTACTCAAACACAATACACCTACTTAATGTCTCGTGCAAGAACTGCTAACCCAGACCTACGTTGTTACATAAGAGCTAGTGCTATGCCTATGGGTGCAGGTATTACTTGGGTAAAGAATCGCTTTATTGATAATGGTCCTTACAATGTAGTTAAAGATGAAGGGGGACTAGAGAGAGTATTCATTCCCTCTAAGTTGGATGACAATAAAAAGTTAATAGAGAATGACCCACAGTATGAGAATAGACTCAAGCTCCTAGGCCCTAAGTTGTTCCGTGCCCTACGTAAGGGGGATTGGGATGTCATTGAAGGCGCTTACTTTGAAGAGTTGGATAAAGATGTGCATGCCCCTAAGCCTCACATACCTGCTGCTGGTACGCCTGTATGGACTTGCTTAGATTGGGGTTATGCTAAGCCCTTCTCTGTAGGATGGTACTACGAGAATAGTGATAAGCAGATAGTACGATTTGCTGAGTGGTATGGGATGAAGAATAATGAACCTGATACAGGCTTGCGTATGGGAGCTAGGGAAGTTGCTAGGGGAATAATTAAGCATAGTGAAGAGATGAGCCTTTCCTTAAGCCACCACATAGCAGACCCAGCATGCTGGAATAAGATAGATGATGAACCCTCTATAGCAGAAGCTATGATGGATGAGGGGCTGTACTTACAAAAAGCCAACCACGACAGAGTACAGGGGTGGATGGAAGTTCATAACCGATTAAGATTAGAAGATGGCCGTCCTGGATTATTAGTCACCGAGGATTGTAAACATTTTTGGCGCACCATGCCTATGCTGCAAAGTGACCCCAATAAGCCTGAAGACCTAGACACCAAGATGGAAGACCACATAGGTGATGAAGTCAGGTACTCAGTAATGAGCAAGCCCTTGTATATGGGTGCACTTGAGGTCTCGGTGGGTGGTGACCTTGTAACAGGAGAAGCTCCATGGCAGTCAGGAATGATTTAGATTATCATCCTAAGAAGAGTAAGCTCTTCACACCACTCCAATATCCTGTAATGGATATGTTAGATTTTTTATTATTAGATGGATTAATCCTTAATGAAGAGACTGAAGAACTCAAGGCCCTAGCTAAAAAGGATAAACTATGTTTGAAGGGATAAAAGGTTTATTTGCAAAAACTCCTGAGCCTCCAACAGGTGAGATAGCAGCCAATGAGTCTATTATATATCGTGGCACTAATATCACTCAGTATAATCCAGACCGCTTAGTGAGGGTGAAGGGTGGGTTGAAGGTATATGATGAGATGCGCTTGGATGACCAAGTTAAGGCTTGCCTCTCCTTAAAGAAGCAAGCTATCTTAGCTCCTGGATGGGAGGTAGAACCAGCCACAGAAGACAATCCACAAGACCAAGAGATAGCTGACTTTGTAACAGACATATTCCAAGGGGTGGACGGTTCATTTGAGTATTCTCTTTGGGAGATGCTTAGTGCCATGGACTTCGGCTACTCCCTCCAAGAGAAAATATGGAAGACCATAGAGGTAGGTAGGTGGTCAGGTAAGTGGGGTCTCAAAGCTCTGAAGAGTAAGCGTCCTCACTTTTATACTTTTGATGTAGATGAATTTTCTAACATCAAGCCTGATGGCCTAGTGCAAACTGGCCTAGCTACTTCTCAGGTGCGCTTGCCAGCAGATAAGTTTGTCATATACTCTTATCAAAAAGAATTTGGTAACTGGTATGGCACTAGTGACTTACGTACTGCATACCGAGCATGGTGGAGTAAAGATAATATAGTAAAGTTTTGGAACATGTCCTTAGAGCGTTTTGGCATGCCAATGATTTTGGCTAAGCTTAAGACCTCAGACCCTAGCAAGAAGCAAGAAGTTGATAACATACTCAATAACATTCAAGCTAAAACTTCCATTGTAGCTCCTGATGGCTTGGTAGATTTTTCCTTCTTGGAATCTGAACAAGGTGGGAGTAGAAGAGGAGGGCAATCTCCTTATGAGCAGGCCCTAGCTTTTCACAATAGAGCTATTGCTAGGAGTATCCTTATTCCAGACCGCTTAATTGAGGCAGGTGAGGTGGGAGCTTATGCACAGAGCCGTACTCATTTTGACGTTTTCCTTTGGGTTATTCAAAAGGCTAGGGCTGAGTTGGAAGAGACTGTTGTGCAAGAACAACTTGTACGCCAGATAGTAGAGTGGAACTTTGCTGGTATTACTGAGCTACCTAAGTTCCGCTTTAAGCCACTGACAGAAGACATGAAGGTGGACTTTGCTGCTGCCTTTGCTGAAGCTGTACAAAAAGGAGCAGTTATACCTAACCATGAAGATGGCAATGTTATTCGTGAACGCTTAGGCTTCCCTGAAGCTGAAGAGCCTGTGGAAGTGGAGGGTGGTGAAGGCATCGAGTCTCCTACTAAAGAACCCAACCCTAAGGAGAAAGAGCCTAAGCCCAAGAAGGGTGATGAGACCTTTGCTAAGCGCACTAAGAAAACCTCAGTAGAAGATAAGGTAGACTTTGGTAAGGTTGAAGAGACCCTCACCACCAAGAGTGAGGCTACTATGGAAGCATATAAAGAAGTGCTCACCAAGCAAAGAGATAGCCTTACCTCTTTTGTATCTACCAAGATGTCTGCTGGCAAACTTACCTCTAATATTGTTAGGCAAATTGAACTTAAATTCTCTGGTGAATTAAAACGCATAACTAAGGAGATGTACAATGACTGCTATATGCAAGGAGTTAAGGATGGGAAAAGCGAGTTACCACGCAACTTCGTTACTGGCAAGCAGGGAATGGCCGTTGTTCCTGACAAGGCCCTAAGTTACTTTGATGCTAAGAGTGACTTCGTAGTGAGAGGCATTAAAGAGCCACTCGTTACCTCTACGCAAAGCATACTCCTGAACTCAATACGCACTGGTGAGACCGTACCTGTAACAACTAAGAAGCTCCAAGATGCTTATGAGCCTTACCTTGCTGAGGGTGATGTAATCATTGATGAGAAGCAACTCACTGCTTACCGCTTAGAGGCAATAACTAGAACCAACATTAATGAAGCTTACAACTATGGACGTAGGGCAGTTGGGGAAGACCCTGAGTTAGAGGGCTTTGTTGTGGGGTATCAGTTCTCAGAGATAATGGATGACAGGACAGTGGAGGTAAGTAGGTTTGTGGATGGTAAGGTTATTGGATTAAATAATCCTGCCTTAGACCAACTCACTTACCCTCTACATTGGAATGAGAGGGGAATGTTTGTTTACGTAACTAAGGATGAAGGGCCTGTAACTTTCATGAGTGATGCTGAGGTGGGGCAGGCCCTTGCCTTAAAGGGGATATAAGATGCTTGGAGGTATGATACCAATTAAATGGTGGGCTGAAAGGGATGTCCAAAGTGTTGAGGTTGAATGTCATAAAGAAAATCTGTTGTCCTTTATAATGAGGGCTGGGAATATTAATATCCATCAAATAATTAATGACTCCATCACCCGCAATAATACTCGTAGTATTTTTAAAGACTGTAAGTTTTTTGAACGTAAAGGATTAGATGAAGTAGATAAGGAATATAAGGATTGGCTAGAATGGTGTAAGGAAATGGGGTGTCCAATATGATTACAGCTAACTCTTGTACAACACTATGTTCTAGTTTTAAAGTACATAAGGCTATCATCCTAGGAGAACCAGCTAAGGTCTATAGCACTAGACTTAAGGATTATGCAACTCGGCCTAAGGGTAGTGCTGTTTGTAGTAAGTGTGACCACTTGTTGGCTAAGCCTAATGCCCAAGGTTGTGTGGCAGGACAAATTAAGTGCAATATCTGTAAAACTTTAAACGAGGTGGCATAATGAGTACTAGTGAAAATTTCCATTGGAATCCCATAACGAATGAATTTGAACCTGTAGGGAAAGACAGCTTAACATCAGCAAATAGAACAATAGAAATAGAGCACGCATTAAGCCACGATGGTAGAGGCTTTATCTGTACAGAAGTAGTTAGCATGGCTAGTGGTGCAACCTTTGACGTATTGATAGTCAATCCTACATCTAACTTTCCCCACCTAAGATTTTGGGATTGGGAAACAACAGGCGCACCTGCAACAATAGAGTTGTGGGAAGGGCCTTTTACGGATGTAGTTACTGGAACAATTTGCCCCTTGAATGTAACTAATAGAGTTTCAAGTAATGTTACGAGTGTTACGCTTTATGGAGTTAGCTCTGTAACTCTGAATAATAGTCTGTCTACAAGGCTAGAGAATCATGTCCTCACAGGCGCTAAGCAAGAAGGTGGCACACAGGAGGGTACTGCAATTGAATGGATATTCAATCATGATACAGATTACTTAATTAGAATCACTAATGATTCTGGAGGAGCAATAAGAGCAGGACTCTTTGTATTCTTGCTCCAACCAGAGGGGACATAATGGCTGATATAAAAAAGATTTATGCAGACTACTTAGGAGATACTACTAGGGGTGGGGTTCCTGCTACTAGTGTTACTCATAAATTCGGACGCAATAATGCTGTAGGAACTTCTGAAGTAGATATTAGGGCTGAGAGTGGAGTGTTTGATTGGCCTACATCAGGACAACCCCTAGAGGCTATCTCAGGTAGTGCAGCAGATGATGCAGGAGGAACAGGAGCACGTGTTGTTACTGTTGAGGGTCTCTTAGCTGGTACATGGGAGTTGGCTGAAGCAGATATAACTATGAATGGTGCATCAGCTTCAACGGCTACTGATAGTGCATTTATAAGGGTGAATAGAGCTTGGGTGAAAGAGGGTGGAACTTATTCCAATACAACCTCTGGGAATAATGCAGGACAGATAACAATAAGGTTTTCAGGAGTAGGGTCGCAGACCATGACCATCATAGCTAGTGGCAATCCAGCTCCTGGACAAACTCAGCAAACGCATTTTACTGTACCTGCTAGCACTACAGCTGTTATCAAAGCAGTAACAGCGAACGTTGATAGTGCTAAGGTTGCTAATATTTCAGCATGGAAGAGGGAAGAGGCTGATACCATAGCAGCACCTTTCACCTCTAGAAGGAATCTTTTTATCCTCAATGGAGTAAGTGGGGTGAATCAACTCCCAATCAATTATCCCTTAGGCCCGTTTCCTGCCAAGACAGACTTATGGTTTTCTGCAATAGCAGGTGCAGCTGGGACAGCAGTAGAGGTGGATTATGAAATTGAACTTAAAGATACAGGCTCAGGAGGTGCATAGATGCCATTCACAGTAGGAGATGTAGAGGGTCATATTAAAGGACTTAGTAATAATCAAAAAGAACTCTGGGTGAAGATTGCCAATAAAGAACTCAAAGAAGGTAGTGGTGAGGGGTCAGCCATAAGACAGGCTAATGCTGCAGCCAAGAAAGCTACTGAATTCAAACACACCACCACCCACAACATTAAAGAAGTGGAGATTTTCGGAGAGGGCACTTGGCATGGAGAGCCTTACACTACCAAGGACTTAGATGCCATGGTGGAGGCTTTTGATGAAGTAGGCTTCCAACCTCCACTTAAGCTCGGTCATAACTCAGAGCAAGAAGAAAAGATTATGAGAGACGGCCAGCCAGCTCTTGGGTGGGTAGAGAGAATTTACAGGGCTGGAGATAAACTTGTAGCTGATTTTAAGGAATTGCCAGAGGCCGTCTTTAATGCTCTTAAGGAGAAACGTTACAAGCAAGTCTCCAGTGAGATATATTTTAATGGCAACTTCAATGGTAGACAGTTACCTAGAGTGCTTAAGGCCGTAGCCTTGCTAGGAGCTGACATACCTGAGGTAACAACTCTCAAGCCTATGGAGTTCAAAGGGCCTACAGGGGATGAGGATATAAGAGTGATAGATTTTAACGTAGAAACCAAACCTAAGGTTGAACCAAAACAGGAGGATAAAAACAAGATGAGTGAAGAGAAAGTAGCAGAGCTAAGCAAGGAGAATAAAGACCTTAAGGCTGAGGCAGAGAAGTTTTCCACCAAGGCTGAAGAGGCAGAGACTAAGGCAAAAGAAGCCACTGATGAGAATGAAAGGCTTAAAGCAGAGCTTTCCAAGAGGAATGCAGATGCTAGAGCTTCTGAGGTCAAGGGCTTTACGGAAGGATTGGTAAAAGAAGGCAAGCTAATGCCAGCGCATGTCCCAGCAGTTACACAAATACTCCTTAGTGCTTCAGATGAGAAAGTTTTAAAGTTCTCAGATAAGGATGGCAAGGAGATAGAATCATCCATGAAGGAATCCCTAGAGAAGGTCTTCTCTTCTATGCCTCCGTTTGTTAAGTTTACGGAGCTTAGTGGTGAGGATGATGTTGTTGAGTCTGGGGATTACACAAACAAGGAAGAAGCTGGCATTGAGCTAGACAAGAGGGTTAAGGCTCTTATGAGTAAGGATAGTAAGCTAGAGTATAGTAAGGCTAGTGAGCAAGTCCTCAGCAAAGACCCTGAACTCAAGAAAGTATATGTAGGAGGTAAGTAATGAGTAGCACAATTAATCATGAAACTTTTGTAGCCAATACTGACCTGTCAGGTAAGCAGTGGGGCTTTGTTGTTAACTCAGCTAGCCAGAAGCTAGGGTTGGCAGTTACGGCTGGAGGCCAGATAACTGGCGTACTTCAGACAAAACCTACTAGTGGCCAGACAGCTAGCGTCCTCATGACAGGCAAGTCACGTATGTTTGCAGGGGGCACTATTACTGGTGGTGGCGAGTTAACAGGCACAGCCAGTGGTACAGCAACTGCTGCTGCTAGTGGAGATTATATTATTGGTACAGCTCTTGAGAGCGTAGCTAGTGGTAGTATTTTTGAAGGATTCATTACCCACGCTGGGTATAAGAGCTAAGGAGGAGAGATAAAAATGGGATTCACTACAGGCGATTTACATATAGATACACCCCTGTCCAATTTAGTTATAGGCTATGAGCCTGTTAATACGATTGTACAGAATATATTCCCTGAAGTTTCAGTGAGTAAGCAGAGCGATAAATACTACACATGGAATAAGGGAGACTTCTTCAGAGTGCCTGCTTCAACACTCAGGGCTGAGAAGACCAAAGGCAAGAGCGTAGTCTTCAATGTAAGTTCAGATTCTTACTTTGCTGACAATTATGCACTGGTTCATGAAGAGGCTTTTGAGACCATGGGTAATGCAGACCAGATACTCAAGAGTAGAGAGAAGAGAGTAAGGGGGCTAAAGAACCTCCTCATGCTAGATTGGGAGAATCGTGTTGGCTCTCAGATAAGTTCTGGCAGTAATGTTGGTTCATTTACTACGCTCTCAGGTACTGACCAGTGGAGTGATAAAGCTAACTCTGACCCAATAGGTGATGTAGAGGTAGGTAGGCAGGCCATCAGGTCTACTACAGGAATCCTTCCTAATCTCGCTATTATTCCTGAGCTAGTTATGAGCCAGCTTATTCAGCATCCTGACTTGATTGATAGGGTGAAGTACACAGGAGAAAATGACCGTCCTGGACAGGTTACTATGAGGGCACTTGCTGCTCTGTTTCAGGTGGATAGGATTCTCGTACCTCAGTCAATTATCAATACAGGCGAGGAAGGTCAGTCAGATAGCTTCTCTGATGTTTGGGGCAAGAATGTTGTGCTTGCATACGTAACCAACGGCCCTGACCCTGACGGAGTTGACCCATCATTGGGCTATACGTTCCGCTGGAATGCTCCTGAGTTGCAGAGCCTACCATTTGTAGCGGAGATATGGAATGACCCAGATGGCGGTAACTTTGAGAACCGTAGAGTCATGACTTATCAGGATGAGAAGATAACAGCTCCTGAACTCGGCTATGTTATAGATAGCGCAGTAGCATAGGAGGAGTTATGAAGGTAAAAGTTATCAATGGTAGTTTAAATAGTGGCAAGGTTAACTGTGGCGAAACAACCAACCTTCCTGATGATGAGGCTAAGCATCTCATGGAGAAGGGTATAGTTGAGGCTGTCACAGAAACCAAGCCCACCAAAGAGGCTAAGCCCTCTAAGGAAAAGGCTACCAAGAAAGTAAAGGTGGTTAAGGAGGATAGCTAATGGGCTTAACTAATAAAGAGCGTGGTAAGTCTAAGCTTGCTGCCCTCTTAGGAGATAGTGGTTGGTCAGGGACTACGGATATTGCCAGTGGTGATAGCTCCGTAGTTGTGAGTGCCTCTCAGGTTACGAGTGGTGCATCTATCATGACGGGCCTAGCTCAGACACCTGTGGCTAGCCACCAGCCTCTAGTAACGAGCGTAAATAGCATAGTGGATAATACCTCTATGGTGTTGCAAGTCAACGAGGCTGTCGTAGATTCGCAACAGGTATACTACGTAATAATCGAAAACTAAAAACCAGAAGGAAAAGGAGACTACCTATGAGTAGCAAAAAAATGAGTATAGCTTTTTATGTTGAAGGGATGGGCTTTGAAGGAGACTCACTGAATAAGCATAGCCTAGGAGGGAGTGAAACAGCTGGACTATGTATGGCTAGGGAGATGGCTGGCAGAGGCCATGAGGTATCAATGTATTGCAATACAGAAAAACCTGGAAAGTACGATGGTGTTAAATACTACAATGTCAAAGACTTTCCTGCGCATATGAAGTTTAATGGCGTTGATGTTTGCGTTGTGCAAAGAATCCCTCAAGCCTTTGGTGACCATGCCTTCCGTAGTAAGTTGAATATCCTTTGGCAACATGACTTAGGGCTTAAGCGTAACAGGCAACATTTTCTTGGTTCACTTTGGAACATAGATAAGGTCTTTGGGCTGAGTGATTTTCACATTAAGCAGATGAGTGAGGTGTATAAGACTCCAGAGAATGTTTATTGGAAGACACGCAATGGCATAGACCCTGTTAGGGATTATAGGGTCAAGCGTTACCCTAAGCGTCTCATCTATACGGCCCGTCCTGAAAGAGGCATGGATATTCTCTTGAATGACATCATGCCTAAGATTTGGGAGAAGGATAGTGAAGTGGAGCTTATGCTAGCTGGCTATGATAATGTTACTGAGCAGATGAAGCCCTTTTATGACAGCCTCGCTGCTAAGATAGCTGAGCACCAGAAGAATGGGTTTAAGGTGAAGCACCTCGGCCCTCTATCCAAGGAGCAACTTTATAAGGAATACCAGAAGGCTACTCTTTATGTTTACCCTACAGACTTTGAAGAAACTAGTTGCATCACTATGATGGAGTGCATGGCCAATGGATTGCCAGTAATGGCTAGTGAACTTGCAGCCTTACCTGAGACATTGAAGAAGGCTGTGGATGCTAGGTGGGCTGTGACTTTTAAGGGTTCAGCTAGGGAAGAGGAGTACCATAAAGAATTTGTAGAAGCAACACTTGAATACTTAGATAATTTTGAAGAACGCAATACAAAAGCTAGTGAAGAACTCAAGACACTAGCACCAGAGCTTTCTTGGACTTCCATAGCTGAAGAGTGGGAGGCTCAGTTCTATGAACTCTTCAAAGAGAAGACTGAGAACAAGGAAACTCTAGCTAAGCATTTTTACCGCAATGAAGACATCATGGCTCTCTTGAAGTTGAATGACCCTAAGTGGAATGAGCGTGTGAGGAATGAGTACCCTATACTTTCTACCAAGAAGGATTACCATGCCTTATATGAGGATTATGGCAAGCAGTTTAAAGAAGACATAAACTCAGGTAAGGTTAAGGTGTCAGTTCAGCCTTATACTCGTGTTAAGGTAGCCCTAGAGATTATGAGGGAGAAGCCACCTAAAAAGATTTTAGACTTCGGGTGTGCCATAGGGAATGAAGCAATTCAATTTGTCAATGAGTTTGGTTGTACTGTTGACTCCATAAATATCTCCAAGGATGAGATGGAGGTAGGTCAACAGCTTGCCCAGCAGCATTGTAAGTCTCCTGAAAAGATAAATTGGATACAGGGCGACACTCCTGATATCGTAGAGGGTGAGTATGATTATATTTTTGCTGGCGAGATTCTAGAACACGTAGCTGACCCTACTGACTTAATAAACAAGCTAGAGGCTAAGTGCGTCAAGGGTGGTAAGATGATATTTACTGTACCATTCGGGCCTTGGGGTGACTTTGATATAGAGTTCCAACAAAGGGGGCATCTTTGGAGTTTTGATTCCATGGACTTGCAAGACCTCTTTGGCGAGAAAAAGAAAATGAAGTTGCGTAGCATTCCTGGAGAGGTTAACTCAAATAATAATGAATTACTAGGTTGGTTTGTTGTTGAGTATGTTAAGTCTGGTGCTCCTACTGGTAGGGTTGACATGGAGCGAAAAGTACTCATGCAATCCCCTAGGCAAACCGTATCAGCTTGTATGATTATTGGGGGTAAGCAAGAAGGGTTGCTACATAGGTGCCTACAATCCATCTATCCTTTTGTGGATGAGATAGTGGTCTTGGATACAGGGATGAGTAAGACCTCAGCAGATATTGTCAATGACCCTATGTATAAGGGGAAGATGAAGCTACATGGCGGAGGCCCTAATCCTCTTGAAGTGGGCTTTGATGAAGCAAGGAATGCTTCTATTAAATATGCTAAGGGGGATTGGATACTTTGGATTGACTCGGATGAGGAGTTACTTGATGGAGTTAATATCTATAAGTTCTTACGTAACAATGCTTATGAGGGGTATGCCATTAGGCAGCATCACTTCTCGGCTCAGCCTCCTGATGCTTTTAAGGCTGACATGCCTGTACGTTTCTTCAGGAATGATGAGAAGGTTAAATTTTACGGAGTTGTCCATGAGCACCCTGAAAAGGCCATGAATGAAGGTATAGGCTTCTCCACTATTGTCTCTGATGTTAATATTGCTCATGATGGCTACCTAGTAGAGAGTGTAAGGCGAGCAAGATTCAATCGTAACTTTGACCTCATCTGCAAGGATAGGGATAAATACCCTGAAAGGGAGTTGGGTAAGTTCCTCATGATGAGGGATTGGTTACACTGTGCTAGATATACCTTGGAGCAGACTAGGGGCCAGTTAACTAAAGAAGTGTTTCAGTGGTGTGAGCAAGTTATTGAAGCCTATCAAAGTGAGTTTATGGAGAAAGAAAGCGTAGGCCGTTTGGATGGTCTCATGTTTTACTCCGAAGCTCTCAAGATTCTTAACAGAGGTGTTGAGTGTTCCTTCTTCTTGAATGTAGGGGGCAATAATCTCCTAAGTGATAGGCCTGTTACTGCAAGGTTTGAAACTAAAGATGACCTAGCTAAGTTCTTGGCCTCACAAACTACAGTGGGCTTTGAACCATTTGAAGGGAGGTATGTATGAGTCTTAAAAATTGGTTGCTCGGCAACCCTATAGCTGAAACAGTGGAAAGCATTGAGAGTTTAATTACAACTACTCGCTCTGCACTTACAGGTGAACTTCCTCCAGCAACAAGAGTTAAGTTAGAGGAGAAATTAATTGAGCTTGAGAAGCAAAAGAACGAAGCTCAAACCAGGATTAATGCAGCAGAGGCCAAACACCCTAGCATTTTTATTGCTGGGTGGAGGCCTGCTGTTGGGTGGGTATGTGTTATTGGGGTGTTCATACAGTTCATTGTTTACCCTTTAGTTAAGATTGTGCATTCAAGCTTAGCACCAATTGACATGACTCAATTAATAGCTCTGTTGGTTTCTTTACTTGGCCTTGGGGCTTATCGAACATATGAAAAGAAAGTAGGGGTGCAGGGAGAACACTAATGCCAGAACTCAATATAACTTATCCAGCTGGGATTGATACTGATGCAGATAAGTTTGTGTATCTCACAGGATTAGATAAGCTCAACTTAAGGATTTATGATGCCATGGGGAGGCTTTATAGAGGGGAGCTTACTCGGGCACAGTTTGATAAATTACCTGCTAAAATAAAGACAGAGTATCCTTTTGATGAAGGGCTTACCAAAGAACAACTGGGTGAATATGAAGTTACTTTTAAATTTGGTTATAGAAAAGTTTTGTCAAAGATTCACTTTCTTAGAAATGCCCTCTTTGAATCTTTTGAGAATGATAACCCTAAGGGTGCAGACTTTGAGAGGGATATAGCATAATGCCATTTGTAGATTTTAATAGTTATAATCTTCAAAATCCTAATGGGCACATTGTTGTTTCTGGTGATGGAGAAAAAGTTACATGGACTAATCTTTGGAGGACTGAGGATGCATGGGTATCTAAAAATTATGGACTAGGCACTTTTACTGGGGACATAGAGCATTTAATCCACATACAAGGCTCTCTTCCTGGCTCCAATGGTATAGCCCATTATCATACACTAAGCAGCATTGAGGATGATTTTCAAGGTGTAGATGCAGCCCTTGGTGATGCCTTTTCTTTACAAGAGGTACAAATATCTAATTCGCTTGAAATACGTCTAGTTGAGCTTGATGGCGGTACTAGATACTTTAGTGGAAGGTACGCATTATCGCAGAATACAGACTATTGGGGAAAATTTTGGATAGATTCAGGGGTGGGTTCATACGGACAACTTAATTTTACTTTATACTCTGATGCCAATAGGTTAACCCCTTTGACTACGCTTTCTATAACGATTCATGGAAGTGTGAAAGATTTACCTTGGCACATAGTATCGCAATCATTTAATGATTCTGCAACGGCATGGCCAATATCAGGATTCATTAATGAGGTAGACTTACAATTAGTACCAGTAGGTGGTGGTCGTAGACGCAGAGTAATACTAGCTAGGAGGAATCATGTCTTATAGAAAGCAACAATCATTAGCTCCAGTAATTGTGAGCATGCCTATGATGCTTCAAAATGGTACACAGGCTACTAGTCTGGATGTGTCTTCCTTTACTACTAAGATTACTCAGCCAGATGGCACAGAGATTACTGACTTTACGCCACCTACAATTACTAATCCTTTAAGTAGTGGTGAGTATTATCTTAACTTCCCTACCAATGCAGCTAGTCTTGCGTTTACTCAGGTTAATGAGCCTAATCCTTATGTGGTAAGTCTTGACCATCCAGAGACGGATGTAGAGCCTATGGCTAGAGATGTTTGGATTTCAGACCGCTATATCTGGGAGCTGTCTAAGGAAGTTAGGGATACAGAGACTGTAGTAATTGCAGATAATCCAAACCGCATACCTAGGGTTGAAGCTGAGGATACTTATAGGTTTGTTCAAAACTTCATCACTGAACCCTTAAGTGTCCAAGTTAGCGTACTTACGCCAGCAGCAACTTACGTAGCCTCACTTGATTCTGCTACCCAGAGCAGTGACTTGATAACTTACCACTATGATTATACCACTACACGTTCTTGGTATACCACAGTGGATAGTTCAGGTAGATATTGTATTGAGTGGACAGTTGTCCGTAGTGAAGGCAATGATGTTAAAAGACACTACTTTGAAGTAGTGCTGAAGGACTAACATGGGAAAATATACTGAAGCAGAAGACCTCCGCAAGCTATACAGGGAGATAGATTCAGCTAAGTTAAATGATAATGACCTAGAGTTTTATATTCGTTTTGCTGAAGCGGAAATTGATGGAGTGTTAGCTAATCGCTACACCTTACCTTTTTCTGAAACACCACAGCTCGTGCGTGACATGTCTGCTGAGTTATCACTGATAAAGGTTCTTGATAGATATTTTACAGGACAAGCCCAAGATGAAAATGATTGGCGCAATACTAGGAAAGAAGAGCTAGACAGATTGCTTGCTGGAGTGAATTCAGGAACAATCAGCTTGGTAAGCAGTGCAGGCACAGTCATTCAACCTGCTGATGGTTTGGTTTATGTTACATCAACTACTGAGGATTATACCCCTACTTTTGGAGTGGGGGACGTAATCAATGAGGAAGTTGACCCAGACAGAATAGAGGATGAGCAAAATGAGCGTAGTTGACATCAGAGGCAACACAGCCCTTAAGCGTAAGTTCCAACGTCTCGCTAGAGGCATAAAGAATCGCAGACCTTTGATGAAACGTATTGGAGTAAAATTGCTCAATGAAGTTAGTGAGAACTTTAAGAGGGAGGGCCATGAAGGAATCCCTTGGACACCACTCTCACCTTTTACTGTAGCTAGGAGAAGAGGTGGTGGAGGTGGAGCAAAGATACTCCAAGACACAGGAAAGTTACGTAAATCTTTCACTGAAGAATCCAATAACCAACGTACTAAAGTTGGCACAATAGTTGCTTATGCAGAGAATCATGAGGATGGTAAAGGTGTGCCAGAAAGGAAAATGCTCCCCTCACAAGAGAAAACTTTTGAAGTGGCAGTGGCTGTCACTGAATGCTACCTTAAAGAAAATATAAATAAGGCAGGATTAAAATAATGACTGAGATAGGTTATTTTCAAATAGAAGAAGCTATTGCGAATCTTTTACGTACAGATGCTCGTACAGCTACAATTAATGATAAGGAGATTACAGTTGTTGTTGAAGAGACTTTTGCACCAATGGCTAATACCCCTTGGGCAGGCGTATATCTCAAAAGTTGGGAAACTCCTGCAGAGGAAGAACGTATTGGAGCAGGTACACACTTTGTAACTTTCCTTAATATTGAGATTTGGCTATATGAGTATTCCCTAGAGCATAGAGAGGGAGCCATTCTCAGGGATGAGTTTTTACGTAAAGTCAAGGAAGTCTTCAAAGACCCTAAGAATAGGAGCTTGGATGGCAATGCGTTGATGACAACCTTTGCTGGCGGAGAATTTGATAATGCAACAGACAAAGGTAACAAAGGATTTTATAAAGGAGTGTCTATGATACTCACAGTGGAGGTAAGAGAATGAAGGTAAGATGGATAAGAGGTGGGTTAGAGATTCCAGGAGTAGGTATGACGGAAGAAGGTAAGTTATCTAAGTCCTTGCCTAAGGCAATGGCTGAGGATTTTATAAAAAGAGGCATAGCAGAAAGTGACCAGCCAAAAGCTAAGCTCAAGGCAAAAGAAGGTAAGGGAGGTAAAGACTAATGGCTTATGGAATGAAAGGACACATGGCTATTTCAGCGCAGCAGAGTTTTGGAACAGCCACGGATTCATGGGATTACTTCACTATAATTAGCGAATCCCTTACCACTGACATTGAGCAGTTGGTAGAAGAAGGTATGAGGGGAAGGTTTGATGAAGGCCCTACTCAGGAAGGTCTGCTTACAGTGGCAGGAGATATTGTCTTTGAGCCTCACCCAACATTGTTTGGCCATATGCTAAGAGGTGTAACTGGTCAGGCTTCAGGTACTCTGGTTAGCTCAGTAACCACTTGGGAGTTCTTGCCTACACAGAGTGACTTCACTGAAGGAGTTTGTGCTTTACCGCCATTCACCCTTCAGGTATTCAGAGATGCAGGAAGTGCATGGCAGTTTACTGATGCTGTCGTTAATGGTCTGACTGTAGAAGTTGCTGGAGGTACAATCAAGCGAGCTACGGCAAACATATTGGCTAGGGTCTCTTCGTTGATGACGGCAACTACGCCATCTTATGAGACAGGTTCTCCTTGGACTTGGGATGCCTCTAGTATTTCTATAGCAGGTGCTGCCAATAGTGACTTTGAGAATTACACCTTTAATATCAATAATAATCTTGAAGGTGTAGCAACTATGAATGCTACTAAGTTGCATGCAAAATACATGAGGACAGGATACCGTACTTGGGGTCTGTCAGGAACTTTATGCTTTGCTGACCAGACTGAATATAATGCTTTCAGGGCTTCAACACAGCAGAGGTATCTCATCACAGTCACAGGGGCCACTATCACAGGTAGTCAGACTAATGATATGACCTTGGATATGCCTCAGCTAAGGTACACATCTATGCCAATAAATATAGGAGGCCCTGGACGTATCAGTGCAACTTTTGAAGGCAATCCTAAGTTTGATACAACTTCATCTTATGCCTTCAGAGCTACGATGGTCAATACAAGAGAGACTTACGAAAACTAAATAAATAGAGGGAGGAAGAAGAACTATGATTCTCAAGATTGGAGGGAAGGAGTTTGAGTTAAAGCCATTTGTCCTTAATGACTACATAGAACTCAAGGATAATGGAGTGGACTTTGAAGAGCTTAAAAAAGGTCAGTTTGAGTTCAAGGCTTTGAGGGCACTCATTTTTCAAGCAGTTAAAAGGGCAGGTGGTGATGTCCCCATTGAATGGGTGGGAGATAACATCACCACAGATGACATTCCTAAGATTTCAGAAGTTATAGGAAATTTTTTCAATCCGAAGGAGAGCCAGAGTACCAAGACTACATGATGCATGTGGACTTCTTCGGCAAGGAATATGGATGGAGCAAGGAGCAAACCCTGCAACTCACTCTGTCTGAAGTAGAGACTTTAAAGTCAATCATAGTCCAGAGGAGACAAAAGCCTAGTGGGTAATGTAATTGAAGTAATAGTTTCCGTCAAAGATGGAGCAAGCAAAGGGTTATCTAAGATAACCTCAAGCCTTGATGCCATAGGTCGTGCAGCTAAGAAGGCACTCTTGCCTCTTGGCTTAGCGGTTGCAGCTTCTCTCAAGGCATTTGCTAGCTTCGAGACGGCCTTTGCAGGAGTGCGTAAAACTGTTGACGCCACTGCAAAGGAATTTGCTATCTTGGAAAGGGGTATCCGCAACATGGCTAAGGAGATACCTGCTACTACTACTGAGATAGCAGGTGTTGCTGAAGCTGCAGGTCAGTTGGGTATTCAAAAGGAATCTATTCTTGACTTTACCCGCACCATGATTGACTTAGGCAATACCACCAACCTTTCAGCACAAGAAGCTGCAACGTCACTAGCTCGTCTAGCTAACATTACCCAGCTACCGCAAGACCAATTTGATGAGCTAGGCTCTACCATAGTTGCGCTCGGCAATAACTTTGCTACTACTGAAGCTGAGATAGTACAACTGGGCCTACGCATAGCAGGTACTGGTAAGCAGATAGGCTTGGCTGAATCTGAAATACTAGGCTTTGCTACGGCCCTAAGCTCTGTAGGAATAAGGGCTGAGCAAGGTGGTACGGCCATTTCTCGTGTCTTTGCTGACATGGCTAGTGCTGCAGCTCAAGGTGGCGAAAAGCTACAAGGCTTTGCTGACATTGCAGGAGTAAGTGCTGAGGAGTTCCGTAAGAGCTTTGAGGAAGATGCTGCAGGAGCTGTAGTTGGCTTCATTGAAGGATTAGACCGTATGTCTAAGTCTGGAGATAATGTTTTTGCTGCCTTAGAAGGGGTGGGCTTTCAAAACATTAGAGTCAGGGATACATTGCTTAGGGCAGCAGGTGCAGGTGACCTCATGAGGGAGGCTCTTGACTTAGGAGCTAAGTCCTTTAAGGAAAACAATGCACTTACTGAGGAAGCTGCAAAGCGTTACGAAACTCTGGCCTCTAAATTTACAATAGCAACAAGTAAGATTAAAGATGCAGCCATTGAACTGGGAGAGCGATTAGCCCCTGCGTTTATTGACATCCTAGAGAAGGTAGGTGATTTTGCTGATGCTATGGGAGTTGTTTTCAAGAACTTCCCTGAGTTAGCTAACACAGCAGCACAGGCTATTCGTGTGGCCTTTGTTGAGAACTTTGCTCTAACAGGTGCAGCCATCATAGATATTTTTGGTAGGATGGGAATGTCTCTACTGGAGAACTTCGGCAACATTCTTATTGAGATTGGAGCTATTGTCCTCAAGGCTAGTGCTGCTATTGTTTCTCCCCTAGCTGTGGCCTTTGATGTCTTGGGGGATAACATTAGATTTGGGTGGCAAATACTAGTCAATAACCTCGCTGAGAGGATGATTAAGGCTGCAATCTTCATGGCAGATAAGTTGAACATTATCTTGCCCAAGGCCCTTGAGTTTGATACCTCTGGTCTCACTGCTACTCTGAAAGGCATTGAAGAAGAAGTCCTGGAGGCTCCACAGACTTTCGCAGATGCTTGGGAGAAGAATGGAGAAGATGTAGGATTAATTCTTGCTAGTACTGGAGAGAACTTCACCAATCTTAAAGAGTTATTTTTAAACTCCATTGGTGAAATACGCTCTGGCATGGGGGAGTTTGCTGAACTTCCTGAGATGCAAATTTTCTTAGACCGTCTCAATGAGTTACTTGAAGAGGCTGGAACTTCAGTGGGTGAGTTTAGTGAGAGTACTAAGGAGAAAATCCAAGATGCCTTTGCTAGTGAAGATAGCATGGAGAATGTACGAGAAACTTGGGAGACTTGGTTTGGGGATTGGATGTCCGCAGGGGAAGAGACATTGGTTGCCTTCCAAGAGTTGAGCAAGAATACTTTTGAATCTTTCAAGCAAGGGGTAGGAGATGCCTTTGGTGCTGCTATAGTATTTGGTGAAAACCTAGGGCAATCCCTCAAGAAAGTTCTTCAAGGCATTGCAGCCAACGTCATTAGTGCTTTGGTACAGATAGGAGTTCAGCGAGTAGCACAGGCAATCATAGCTAAGGCTGTATCCACCACTGAAGCTACAACACGCATGGCCGTGCTCTCTGCTGAGACTTTTGCTGGAGCTTTTGCAGCAACTGCTGCCATACCTGTAATAGGGCCTGTAATTGCTCCTGGAGTTGCTGCTGCAAGTACTGCTGCAATGTTAGCTGGAGCAGGTACAGCAGGAGCGTCTGGTGCTGCTACGGGCTTAGCTATAGCTGGTGCTGCTGCAGGTGGTCTTGATGACGTACCTGCCACTGGTACATTCTTGCTTCATCAAGGTGAGAGAGTTCTAGCTCCTGAGCAAAATAGAGACCTTAAGAAGTTTATGAAAAATGGTGGCGGAGTCACCATAGGGAAGTTGAGTATGTTTGAAGGAGCTAATCTTACGGAAGCCTTCCTGGATGCTCCACCTGACACCTTCCGTAAGATTAGTGAGAAAATACTAGTGGGACTTAATGAACTGGGGGATGAAGGATCTACCACAACACTCAAGTCACGTAAGAGGAATTTTTAATGAGCGTACAACTAGGGCCAGTTAATTCATTAATTACCTTAACTCCTAACTGGAATTTTGAGCAAGCTCTTACATTTGTGAGCCGTCAAGACCAGCGCACTAAGACAGGTGACTTGTATACCTATATTGAAACAGGTAGGTTCAGGAGATTCACCATCCCATGGAGCTATGTGAACTCTTCCCAAAGAACCTTAGTAAATAGCTGGTGGGAAACAGGGTTGGACTTATTTTTGACAGTGGATGTTAATTCCTATGCAGTAAGAATTATGGGCAATGAAGAGCCATTCCAAAGCTTCGTGAGGCCCTATGGCCCTGACGGAATTTCTGGCACAGTACTTTATGATGGGGAGATAGTAGTAGAGACATTATGAG
>Ga0224514_10000151_pt1 | contig 23127 bp, 34 predicted proteins | sample SF_May12_sed_USG_3_FD_169107 | JGI IMG/M metagenome (GOLD analysis project Ga0224514, IMG submission 169107) | Sediment microbial communities from San Francisco Bay, California, United States - SF_May12_sed_USGS_24 | ecosystem: Environmental > Aquatic > Marine > Sediment | place: USA... | reverse complement strand
CCCAATAGTCGCAAGATCCGGGTTGGGGGAGGTGCGAGAGGTTGAAAAAAGGTTGACTTTGGTAGTTGAGTAATATATGTTTGATTAATGGGAAAGGTTTGTAAAAATGAACAATTGGTAACACAAACAGCTTTTGCAAAGCTTTGTCAAGTCAGTGCTGAGGCAATCAGAAAAGCGTGTGAATCCGGCAAAATTGATATTCAAGGGAAGGGGCGAAAAAAAAAGATAAATTTATCCGGAGCAAATACTATTGCATATCTTCACGATAAAAATTCCCAGAGAGTTAAACCGAAAATAAGTAAATCAGAACAACCGATTCAAGAAATTGAATCCAATCAATCCCCCCCCCCTCCAAATCAACAAAAATCTAATATAATAAATTTGCTGGATTTGGGCGAAGATATCAATATTGAAACTGTTTCAGCTCAGGATATTAAAAAATTAAAAGATCTCGAATCTGCAAGAAAGTCCGCAGAGGACCGAAGAAAATCGAGAGGAGAATTGATAGAAAGATCCTTAGTGAAATTTGTACTCGGTAAGATATTCACTATTGAAGTTAATCAAATTAAACCTATTGCTGATAAGGCACCTTCTAAAATAGCTGCAATTTTCGAAAGTGATGATTCAGAAAAAATATTGGCTGTAAGTAAACTTTTATCAGAAGAACATACAAAGGCTTTAAAGCATATAAAACATATAACTGACAAATTCCTTTCCGGACTAGAAAATTCTAATAACATTGGCAATCATGTCTCTCAATGATATTGAATTTCTACGACAAGAATTTTTAAAACGCCCTATTGATCCTCCTTTAGAATATATTTCATCCTATTCGGAAATGAAACGAACATTGCCGCCAGGAACACCTTTTCCCGGGCAATGGAGCAATCAACATACACCTTATGGGATTGAGATAATGGACAATATGAGTCCATGGAGTCCTATTCAAAGAACAGTCGTGATGAAAGGTCCGCAGTTAGGTTTCACCGCTTTGGCAGAAAATATATTATGCTACTGGATGGATGAGAGTCCGGCGCCTATTCTGTTCATGTCAGCGACGGATGATCTGTTGGAAGAATGGACAACTAAACGTTTAGAACCTGCGATCGATTCATGTGGATTTCGTCATAAGATTTTTGCACAAACTGAAAATACGAAGACCAGGCGCAGTGGCGATAAAACGATGTCTAAAGATTTTATCGGTGGCTTTTTGATTATGTCATCTGCCCAATCTGCAGCAAAAATGCGTTCTAATTCAGTCCGTATTTTGATTCGTGATGAAGTTGATGGAGCACCGGCGGAACTTAGAACAGGCGAAGGAAATTGGCTTGAAGTCTCTCTTGCTCGAACTGACGGTTGGGATACTAGAAAAAAAATATTTGATTTTTCAACGCCCACAACTTATCAACGATCAACAATCGATCCCGCTTATAAAGAAGGTGATCGACGCAGATATTTAATACCCTGTCCCATCTGTAATAAATATCAAACGCTTGAAATGGGTTCGCAGGAATCAACATTTGGCCTTAAGGGGGATTATACTGCCGGAATATTAACAGCAGCTTATTATATTTGCGATCATTGTCATGAAGCTTTTTTTAATCATCATAAAACAGAATTTTTGTTAAAAGGAAGATGGGAACCAACTGCCATAAGTTCCGATCCTCTTCTGAGATCTTATCAAATAAGTGCTCTCTATTCACCGGTGGGAATGTTATCCTGGAAAGATGCGGTCAAAAGATTCGATAAAGGCATTAAAGATCCAGACAAAGCACAAACTGCCAGAAATCTGGTTTTAGGCCTGCCATTCAGAGAAAGCGGATCAAGACCAAAGCTTGATAAAGTACTCAAATTGCGTGGTGGTTATGAAGAAGGAACCATCCCGCAAGGGGTACTTTATCTCACTGCCATGATCGATGTACAAAAAGGAAGTAAGACAGATGCCGCAAATCCCGCGCGAATTGAGATGGAAATATTAGGAAACGGCGCCGGTTACCGGACTTGGTCTATACTCTATAAAAGAATTGAAGGTGAAGTAACCGATCCCTTTGGCGGCGCCTGGGAAGATTTGAATGATTGGGCCAATGAGGGAGGCCTTAATTTTCGCCGTGATGATGGTTTTGAATTCGATGTAAAGTTGATTTTTATCGATTGTGGTCTCGGTGTACATGAATATTTATATGCCGTCTATGCTTTTTGTGAGCGCTGGCAAAATACTTATCCATCAAAAGGTTTTGGCGTTATTCAAAACAAAAAAGGGGAAAAAAAGGAAAGTCAGGCAGCTGGTAACTTCAGGAGATATCGCGCGACGAATGTCAAATCTTCGGGAAGTCAGATAATTTATGAAATTTCTACAAGACTTTATAAACAACGAATTTATAATCATATACAAATCGAACGGCAAATAACGGAACAGCAAAAAGCAGGTTTTTGTGATTTTCCGTCAGACCGATCTGATAATTATTTCAAAATGCTCACAGCTGAGGAAAAATTATCAGATGGGAGTTTTGACGATGGTGGCCGTCGAAATGAGGCGCTTGATTGTCGGGTTGGCGCTCTTTGTGCTGCAGACGTTTATCTCGATGCGCTGGTCGAGGAAGAAAAGTTGCTGGCGAAACAGTTAGGCGCCAGTCCGGTGGAATTATCGGCTATAAATAAAAAATGGATTCTCGCGAAACTCGAAAAAGAAACGGCTTACCAGCTGCAAACAAATTTAAATATTTGACATGCTCTTTATTTTGTTTTAATATTTTATAGACTTTAATCCGAAATTAATAAATGACATGTCTCTCATCAACAGTCAGGGCGGAAAAACAAGCCGAAATCGATAAGCTCGAAGCGAGATTACTTAGTCTCGAAGCAGCTCTTGATGGTGTTTTAGCCGGCGGCGGGATTTCTTCCTACCGTTTTGACTCAGGCGAAGGTTCTCAGCAAGTAAAATTTTCAAGCACAACGGAATTGATCGACGCGATCAATTGCACACAATCCAGAATCAATAGATTAAAATCAGAATTGCGGGGAACGGCTGTTGTTACAAGTAATTTAAGACGGCGGGGATAATGGCAGATAAAAAAAAGAAAAAGAAAGATTTTATAACGAACGAAATCACTTATAGGATTTTCGGCATCCCTGTTTTCAATAAAACCGTTTCTATTGACGAAGATCTTCTATATAAAAAAATGGAAGCAAGATTCGAGAGCGCTATGTCAAGAGCTTTGAATAAAAAATTACCGGAAATCAATAATGCTGGATAATCTGGCCGAAAAAATAGTTGATATTGCCACACGACCTGTTGTGATAGACAACGGAACACAGAAAAAAGCATATTATCATGGCTCTTTTAGCCCTTCCAGGGGATCAGATGGTTCGAAATATCCGGGCGGCATATCAGGGTCAGGCAGTGGGATTATTTTTAATCACACTGTATTACGTCGTAATGGAAGGGTAGCATATCATCAGACATCACAAGCCCATGCTCTCGTTACACGCATGGCGGATACCGTGGCCGATGTGGGTTTACGGTGGGAACCCATGCCGAATGTTCAGATTTTAGGAATTACACCGAAAGAAGGCGATAAATGGTCGAGGGATGTAAAAACCCGTTTTGATTCCTGGGCAAAAAGTAAATCGCAACATCGATCAGGAACAATGACCTGGTATCAATCACAGCGTTTATACCAGGTATTTCAGCACCGTGATAATGATATTTTCACCCGCCTTTATTATTCACCTGATAAATCTCTTTTAAATCCACTACAATTTGAATCCGTCGATCCGGACCAGATCAGGGGCGATGCTTTTACATCGACCTGTGGTTTTCAAAATTCCCAGGACGGTATTTTGCGGGATGGGCAGGGTCGCGAAAAAGCTTATCAGGTATGGATTAAGAATTCTGATGGCCAATTTGAGCCAAAAACGATAAATGCAAAAAGTTCAGATGGAACCCGGCTTTTAATGCTTCATGGATTTATGCCCGAATATGCCGGGCAGGGCCGGGGCCTTTCCAGACTCGGAAATGATGTTCAGGAATTTCAAAAGCTTACAGATCTGACTCTCGCTGAAATTCAAAAGGCGATTCTTCAATCGAGTATCTGGGGTTTTGTAAAACCGTCAGATAAAGAAGATGCTCATAATGTTTTACAAGGGATGCTGACAAGAGGTAGGGCCGGTCCGGCTGGTGAACAATTCGGCAATGAGCCTGCTTCAGAGGAATCAACCTGCGAAGATCTTTCGCCGCTCAAGTGTTATGACGTCCCTGAAGCAACATTCGATAAACCGGGCTTGTTTATAGCAAATCTCCCGGCCGGCCAAAGTATTGAAATGGTCAAAAATACGGCGCCGACAGCTGAATTTGACCGTTTTGTCGATTCCTTTACATCCTATATTGCCAGCTCGAAAGGTATGCCCATTGAAGTACTGCTCATGAAATTCGGGCAGAATTTCTCGGCCAGCCGAGGGGCATTGCTGCTTTTCTGGCGCGTTGCTCAAATCTGGCGCGATGAAATGGCGGCTGATTATCTTAATCCCTGCGTGGAAATGTGGATGTCAGAAGAAATAGCCGCCGGTCGTATTTTGGCACCTGGGTGGAGTGATCCCAGATTACGTGCCGCATGGTTAAATAGCATGTGGGTTGGTCCACCGGCGCCGGATATCGATCCCGGTAAAACAAGCAAGGCGCGTCTCAATAATATCGAGGCCGGTGTGACGACAATTGGTAAAGAATCGAGAAATCATAATGGATCTGATGCCGAAGCTAATAAAGCGACATTAAACCGCGAGCTCGAAGGAATGGCGATCCCTCCATGGAGTAAGGCTTATGCAGGTAATAATCCTGTAAATAGTGAAGAAATGAAAAGTGTCGTAAGAGAAATTATGGAAGAAATGAAAGAGGAGGAAGAAGAATGAAGAAAACTGTAATTATTATGCTTTTGTTGTTGATTTGGTGGTCCTCATCGAGTTTTGCTGCATTGAATCAAAAATTTGTGCTCTTTACTAATGCCACGTCCGTTGGTCCTCGTGTATCGCACGTCGTAACACAGGCATATGAATCATGGGGTTGCGATATTACCGTAACCGGCGGACCTGCGGTCGTCAGGGTAAGGATCGAGGGAAATGTTGGTGCATCAACATTCGATCCGGCAGGTATGGCTGATATAACGCTCGTTGGTCCTCAATTATCTGCCGGCATCGCCACAATTGAAATTGCAAATCACAGAGTAAAACAAATACGCGGCAATCTGGTGACACTTACGGGCGGCACCAATCCAACAGTATCGCTTAATTGCGTTGGAGGTGACTAATGAAGATAATTACAATTTTTTTGTTGCTCATTGCTTATTTTTCATCGTCAGCCTATAGTTATCAGGTTTTCGGATTGCAGGCAACTGATGAATTAAATACCAGTACCGGTGTTTGTGATGTTGTCCTGGGAGAAGATACCTGTAAAGTAACTATAAATACCGGTGATAATTCAAAAATTGATATAAATCCCTGTTGCATTTATGTACAAGGTGAAAAGAAAATCTTTGATGGCATGACTTCAATCGATCCTCAATTTGCTTCCGGTGAAAATAGCCGCTTCATAGGCGTTACTTTTGGGGGTTATACTTCCCAAACTTCGCGCTGGACAGCATCTCAAAAATTAAATATTGTACCATTGGCCAGGTTGAATGCTGCATACGGGCAACAAGGTCCGGGGGCATCTATAAGATTAATCAGGGATGATAGAGATCCTTTAGGAACGAGAGATTATAACGATAGATTATATCGTGAAGAAGTTTTCGGCAGTCAATACGTGACCGGCGGCGATATTTTTTCCAATGCAACAAGCGGTTTGATTTTAGGACAGAATTCGGGTGTTTTATATGATAGCCGTGGAAAACGGCATGTTTTGAATGCTTTCGAAAATCAATCTGCTATTTTTCTTCATTTATCATCTAACGAAATCAATTGGAGAGGCAGTAAGAAACCGCTTGTTGTCGATGCATTAAATTATAATCCTTCCGGCTCGGGTCTTGTAGCTATGACTGATGATGGTAAATATAAAGTAGATACCGTACTTAAATCACCACGGACAGGCGGTGGTTTGTTTGTAATCTATGGTGATACAGAATATTCTTCAGCAGCGGCAGCAATTTCAGGTGCTGTCGAAAGATTTGGGTTATTTGTAGATCAGGCGACATCGGGTTTGGTACCTGTATCTCTTATTGTGCAGCAACGGAATGCTTCTGCTGTCAATACAATAATCGATCGTAGGCCATGTTTTTTATGTCGTTAATAATTAAAATTATAAATGCAAGATATTGCTATGGCATTAACAGATAATCTGGTTACAGTTTGGAATATGGATGCTAATTGGGAAGATTCTTGGGGCGTTAATGATGGAATAGCCTCTGGCGCAACGTTCGATTTCATCGAAGCTATAATAGGCAGTTCCGGTACTTTTGATGGACTTGATGATCAAGTTACGATAGATGATCCTATTGATGGTAGTCTCGATCCTGGGATAGGGGCTTTTTCGATATCTGGTTTCATATATTTTAATACTTTTCAAACGGGAGTTTATGTCTGTCTGTCTAAGAATGACACAGTTCTGCCTGCTTTGAAAGGTTTTCGAATGATTAAAACGGGAATAAATACAATTGAATTTATTTTTGGCAATGGGATCGACCAAAAATCTCATGAATCTGGGATACTTAATGTAAAAACGTGGTATCATTTTGCATGGACGAGAAATGATTTCGGAAACGCAGAATTTTACATAAATAGTAATCCAACTCAGAGCCGAATTAATTCTGATTATAATTTATCGACATCTGCAGATTTTTTATTAGGATATGACAAGGAAGGGTCTAGATTTGCTGATATAAAATTAGATTTGATACACATTTGGAATAAAGAATTGACATCTGAAGATGTAGCAGAAGATTATAATAATGGTGATGGTGTTTATTTTGGTAAGGTGCGGATTAAGAATGGTGATGAATTAAGCCTGAAAAAAATAACTTTACAGAGGCGTATATTGAGCGATAACAAAAAAATAGTTGAATCAATCACTCAAAACAAAAGGATAGAATTATGAGAGAATATGTGTATACGTCTTATGATAATGATATTCGTGTCCGATTTTTCATCAATGGCGTTGAAGCGAATCTTTCAACAGCAACTAAATTTTCTATTGAATTTTTTGCAAAAAAAAGCGATAGAAACAGAGATATTGCTCCGGTTGCTGAATTCAATTCTATCGATAATCCAACAATGTTCGATATTACAAATATATTAAATGGTGAGGTTGTTTTTAAACCAGGGCCATCAGATTTATCACCACTGTCAGTTGAGACTTATTATACTAGATGGATCGTTTTTGATATAATATTCGATGACGGTCTCGTCTGGGGAAATGACTTAATAAAGTATATTGTTGCAAGATAATCATGTGTTCAAAAGAAGAAGTAAAAGATATTGTTAATAATGCAATCGCACCGGCGACAGCACATGTTTGTCATATATTGGAATCATTGGGTAAAATTGAATCATCGATACAAACATTGCCCTGCAATATTCATAATGAAAAGATTGTGAAACTGCAATTTCATTATGAATACCTGGAAAAAGATCTACAAAAAAAAGAAGATAGTATTGAAGAATTATTCAAATTGAATCGAGGAACGAAAACCAGTATTGCAACGTTAAAAGAAAAAAATAAAGGCCAGGACACGAATACATCAAAATTATGGATTATCATTATGTTTATTTTTACAGTTGCAGTAAATCTTCTGACTTTATATTTGGGATCGTAGGAGAAAATGTTAAGGGAAATAACAGATTTGGTATTGCCTGCGCGTGAGCACTTTATGGCGGCTAAAAAAGAATGTAAAGATGAAGGTCTCGTTATTCTGGAAACCTGCATCATGCGAAGCCATCTCGAACACCTGGCTCTTTATGCACAAGGCCGCAGACCTTATAATGAAATTTGCAGATTAAGATCAGCGGCAGGGCTCTGGCTTATTGATGTATTAACAGCAAACAAAAAAATCACCTGGACATTTCCGACAAAACACATTCCTGAATATTGTTTTCCGAAAAATCATAAATATTATGGCAGGGTTTTGGCAGTTGATTATTGCATCAAACACCATGCAGACGCCCGGCCCCGTCAAAATTGGAATATTAAATTGACAATTAATGAAGATGAAATTAAAGATTATGACAGGGCGGGGCAAATATTTGAAAAATACGGTTTCAAATGGGGTGGCCGGTTCGAAATACCTGACAGGCTGCATATTGAATGGCCTGCAGATAAATTATAATTAAGGAGGGAATATGTCGGGATGGAAAACGAAAACTGCCGCTCTGGGGCCCATGCTGCTCGGTCTGGGAATGGTTATAGTCGGGATAACGGAATTCATCGAAGGTGAGCCCCTGGGATCGCAAAAGATCAAGGAAGGGATTGCTTATTTCAGCACGGGTCTTGGCGCTATCGGTATAGGCCATAAAATTGAAAAATTAAAGGGGGATTAAATTGAAATATTTATTTATTATATTATTGTTATTAAGCCTTTCTGCATGCAGTCTTTTTAAGGATATTCCGGCAGTTGAGGATATTCAGAAAACAATCAAACAAGTTGAAACAAATCTTACTATCGTTGAATTTGCTAATGATCAACTTTATTCTGCCGGTCTTATTGATGATAAAGAATATGAAAATAATGAGATAATAATCGGCAGAATAAAAGGTAATTTGAAGGGCGTTAAAATGCTTCTTTCTCTTCAAAAAGACGTTGAAGCCAATGATATATTAAAAAGCATTCAGAAAGATCTGAATGATCTGAATAAGGCCTCCTCCCGGCAATAATGCCGGATCCTTTTATCTTCCTCTGCCCGTAATGGGTGGGGGAAGACTTTTTAATCAATGCATATAAAATAAATGAGGAGGATGTTATTGATTGTATTTTCTGTAATTGTTGCTATTTTAAGGCGCTTTTCTGTAATTGATCTGACAGAAGGACACTTTTAAAAAATAGGAGTTATGTGACTAATTTCGGGATAATATTAACGTGGACCCTTGGCATTGTATGGACAATATGTGCAATAACAGATAGCGGAAATTACAAAAAGCATGGACCAAGGGAATTATATTTTTTTTGCATCATATTCTGGATAGTGGGCTCTTTATTTGGTAAAGGCATATGATAATATCACAGATAAAAATCTTGCACTAATGAAAAAAAGGTTATATGATGTCATATAAAATCAATAAAGTAGTATTAATAACCATTATCAAATCATTGACAGGGATTATTGAAGGTCTAAAGGGCATAAAAAGACAACTTCGAAAAATTATAGAGGAGCAAGAATAGTCTAAACCTCTGATCTGGATGAGGATAAAGGCGAGTCGCGGGAAACCGCACTCGCCTTTTTGCGTTTAAATCAAAAAATTTAGGAATAATATGCTGACCGGAGAATATCTACTCGTAAAAAAGGGCTATCTTCTCGAATATGCAATGAATCGTTTTGTTGCGAAGAAAAATATTGATTCAGTCGAATATCAGGATTATTCAGCAAACAGATATGAACAGGCCCTGGCAAAAGCTCATGATATTTATAGCTTTGACGGTATTAATGCAACAATCAGGATTGAAGGTCCTCTCAGTGTGGAAGGACCTGATATTGTCGATCTCTATTGCGGTATGGGGGGTTGCTCTTACGTCGATATTATGGATGCCGCAGCCAGGGCGGCGGCAGACGTTGATCCCGACAGGGGTGAGGTTTTCATTAAAATGAAATGTCCCGGCGGAACTGTCGATGGTTGTGACGCCGCTTTTCAGGCACTTTGGAAATTAAGCGAAAGCCATCACATTATTGTCGAAAATATGGGCCTCATTGCTTCCGGCGCTCAATGGCTGGCCTCTGCCGCTCATAAGATTATTGCTAAAACTCCCGTAGCTTTCCAGGGTTCAATCGGCGTTGTCGCTAATTTTTATGATTTTTCGGGTATGCTGGAGAACTTCGGCATCGAAGAAGTTATAATTACCAACTTCGAAAGTCCTGATAAAGTGCCTGATCTGAAAACGGAAAAAGGCAAGAAAATCGTCATTGAAGAACTCAATGAAATCTATGGCGTTTTCCGACAGCGCGTTTTGCAAGGTCGAAATCGATTAGATAGTAACATTGTGACGGAAAAAACAATTGATGATTTGAGAGGCCGGGTCGTGATTGCTGAAAAAGCAATTGAAATCGGACTGGCTGACGGACTTGAAGACAGTTCAGATTCAACATCGATATCGATAAGGGATGGAGTTGACGGACCCAATGGGGATGTTCCGGAAGTCAAAACGCCTATCGATAAAGGTCAGGCAAAAATTCAAAAAAATAATAAGGAGAATGAGAATGCAGAAAGGAGTAAAAATATGGATTTAACTCAGATTTTGGAAGAAAATCCGAAGGCAAAAGCGCAGTATACCGAGGCCATTGCAAAAGCACGGGAGGAGGGAGAGCAATCGATAAAGGCTGTTGTTGGGAAAGCCGTGCCTTTTATGCGATCCGACACTTATCCTGATAGTATTAAGACGCTCGCTATCGAAGTGATCCAGGGCACGACGGATATAATGGCGCTGACTTCAGCTGTCGCCGCTGTGGATGCTATGAAAGAAAAAAAATCATCAAACTCGGTACAGACCGAAACAAAGAAAGCGCCGGAAACGCCGCCTGGAAATCAGGATGGATCTGGTTATGATGGTAAAATTAACAGCGCAGACGATTTGCCGAGTGCTGTAAGAAAATTAAAATAAGGAGGTAGGAAATGGCAGTACAAAATAGAGCCAATTTGGATAGCACGCCTTTTATCCTTTATAGCTATCCCGGAGTACGGGAAGATGATGCAGTGCTGCTTCAAGATGCGGGCAGGGCTACGCCGCTTTTGCAATTTACACTAATGGCTAAAGTTGCAGCGACCGGCAAATGGGTTCCATTTACAAATGAAGCCGCAGTCGATGGCACAGCAATACCTCAGGGTATATATTTGGGCGATGATATCCCTGCTGCAGATATTGTGGCCGGTGATGTTGTGGATTTGCCGATTGTCATTGCCGGTGTGAGGTTCGATGCAAACAAGCTTGTCATAGAGAATTCCAAATTGCTTACGACAGTTATTACTATCGGTACAACTGATCTGAGGTCAGTGTTTGATCATCTTGTGGATCAGATTCTCATCCCTGAAAACACGATAAATATTGCGAGAGCAGAAAATTAAAATAAAGGAGGTTTATAAATGACACCAAATACGAGCGATTTATTTACCCGCGTATTTGTCGATGCATTCAAGGAGACTGAAATTATCGGTGTTCCAACCGGTTTTCAGGCTTTTTTTGGTGATCCGGCTAATGGATCCAGAACAATTGTTACGAATGATTCTGAGGCCGTCGATATTGATATTATGCGTGCCAATGGCAGGCGTCTTGCTGCCACAGTCAATAGGGGAACATCAACAGATGATGTGACTCGTCAAAAAAATGCACTGGCGGAAAATTTCAGTAATTTTTCCCGTAAATTTCCTTTAATCGAGGAAGAAGGAAATATTAACAATAATCAGCTTCTCAAGCGGGTTGCCGGTGAAAATCCTTTTTCAGGTTCGACGAGGGAAGAAAGAGCAAGGATTTATGCAAGGGATATTCTCGGAGACCAGGTAAGAAAATCCGTACGGACTTTCGAGTATTTTGCCTCACAATCGGTTTTGACTGGTCAGCATCCGGCTATCATCGATACAACAAATGCCGATCTCATTTATGATTTCAGGCGTGATCCCTTGAATTTTATTACCGTGGGCACGGCCTGGAATGGTGTATTGCCTGATATTCTCGGAGATATTGACGCAGCTTGCGAGCGTCTCGAATTGGCTTCTTTCATGGAGCCTAATTTTATCGGTATCGGTGATGATGCCATGGCTGATTTTATAGCGGATACGGGCGTGCAGTCAAATGCTGATAATCGTCGTTTTGAGTTGATTGAGGTCTCGACAAATAATCCTGTGCCGCCTGAATATGCAAGATTTATCGAAGCAGGCTGGATAGCGAGAGGCAGATTGAGGACGCCGAAAGGCCGGGTACTCTGGATATTTAACTATAATAAGCGTTATACTAATTCAGCCGGCTCAACCGTGAGATATCTGCCTTCCGATAAAGCTTTTATTTGCGATATTAACGCAAGGGCAGACAGATATTTCGGGCCTCCCGACAGATTGCCGGTAACCCCTGATGAAGCAGCCTGGATTATGGATCTTTTCGGTATCAACATTATGGCACCTGCACTGCCTGCAGGAATCACTGCAGCCGTTCTCGATGCAGCTATGTTTCATTTCGATGCATACCGGTCGCCCGACAAAAAAACAGTCATAATGAGGGCGCAATCAGCCCCTATTTATCCAACAACGCAGACAGATGCCTTTGTTACACTGCAAGGTTTGCATGTTTAAAAGATAAGAGGGAGGAAATATGTATTTTGTTGGTAAAGGTGTTTTAAAAACTAAAAATGGGGTTGTTGCCAGTGGTGAAAAAATCCCGGAAGGAGCATTGACTTGTCAAAAAACAATCAAAAGCTATAAAGAGAGTGGCGTGATTGTTGATAAGATTGTTGACAAGGCTCCTAAGCCAGTCAAGAAAGAAGGTAAAAAATGAGCGCTGACATAATTTTGCCAAAAGGCGTTTCTGTCACTGTCGGTGGAAAGACTTTTCGGGGCCAATGCCCCGAAAAGTTTTGTCCGGCTAAATATCGTACTTCAAAGCCGGAACCTAAAAAGGCGAAAGAAGACGGTAAAAAAGGCTGATGACCGATCTTCGTGCCCTGGCAGAGACTCATTTGAGTATCACCCTGGAGGGAGATTGGTCAAAAGAAGTCATTTTGACAGATCCTGACGGTGCCGTTCAAACAGTTCGAGGGCAGATTCTTTATGATAAGACGGTAATGAATCCCGTGACCGGTCAGGATCAGGTAGTTAATGAGCCGGTAGTCACTTTAAGAATATCGAGTCTGACCAGGGTTCCCCAGAAAAGGGAGCGATGGTTTATAAAAATGCCGGACTCTCCTGTTTTGGGCGCACCTATAAGAGATTTCGTTCTCGATGGTGGCAGAGCGCCGGAGGGCGGTGGAGCAATCGGGTATATCCGGCTTTATCCTAAAAAAGCAAAACAGTTATGATGTTATTTCGGCAGGTTAAAAAAAGTATTACCTGTGCTGTTCTCGGGCCGGCCGAAGATGGTCGATATCGGACAATCGGTTATCAAAATCAGACGGAAGATGCTGAAAGTTCACTCGATAACGAAAGATCTGTGCAGATTTATTGGGTAGGTTCAGACTTCCCTGAAAGTGCTTCGGCATTGCAAGGGCCTTTTAAACACAAAATTACCTATCGGATCGACCTCTCTGCAGCAAAAGCAACGGAACTCGATCTGAAAGTTTTGAATGATGTTAGCGCAACGCCCGAAGATAAAGCAGATGCACTTTATGCTTTCCAGGAAGCGGCTGAGTTGGCCGATGAATCCTTTGATGAGCTTGTAGATATTGTTTATCAAGTCATAATGGATGCAAGAAATATAGATCTCGGTATGTCGCCGGGCGTCGTTTCCGATAGATGGATATCTCAGGCGAAAAAGGATGATCCTGTTCCGGCCGGTGAATATGCATTATTGACGGGATCAATGACGCTTACCTGTTCCGTATCGGAAGAGGCCGGCGGAGACCCCGGCGTCGAAGGTGCTATAAATATGAGTACTGTCGTCGATATTGTTGATGATGACGTCGAAAAAACAGGAATTGATGTAACGACAACATAAAAAAAGGAGGAATTATGCCATTAACAAGTAATTCGCTAGCCGCCGCTGTCGGATCAAGTGTTCAAAATGCCCAGTTTCAGCCGGCGGCTCAAAATGTGCCGAGAAAAATCCTGATTATCGGCACTTATGATCCACTGAAATTGACTATCGTTGATGAAACGCCGGTACAAGTATTTAGTCCCGAAGATGCAGGCGATAAATTCGGCTTCGGATATATGGTCCATCGTCTTGCAGTCCAGGCATTTAAGGGTTCAAATGGGATCGAAACTTTTATACAGCCCCAATCGGAGGCGGGCGGCGCCGTAGCGGCTGCGGGTGAAATCGATTATACGGGCTCCACAGGTATACTTGCCGGTACAATCTATCTCTACATTGCCGGTATTGCCGTACCTATTGCCGTTACGGCGGCAATGACTATCGAACAACTTGCCGATGCAACGGTTGCAGCCATTACAGCAAATAAGGATTTACCCGTTACTGCAGTAAAAGTTGCGATTACTTTCGAAGTAACAATCACGGCAAAATCAAAAGGCCCCTGGGGAAATGATATCAGTATTGAATTTAACCTGGGTGTACAACAGGAGTTGCCTGCCGGCGTCATTACTACGGTAACGGAAATGGCATCCGGCGCAGGCATACCATCTATGCAGGATGCGCTCGATGGTCTCGGTACCGGTGACGACGCTAACGAGGCTTTTTTCACCGGAGGTGTCCATGGATATGGGCAGGATACAACAACCCTTGATGCTATATCGACGTACGTAGGTGAAGGAAATGATTTTGTCGGTCTTTACAGCAAGACTGTGGGCCGTCCATTCCGCGTACTCACTGGCGATGTTGCGGCGGGCACAGGCGGTCTTACGGCTTTGCAGGCCATTGCCGACGCCAGAAAGCTCGACAGGGCCAATGGTATCATAGCCGTGCCCGGTTCTCAAAATCATCCATCAGAAATTGCCGCCCTGGCCATCGGTATTATGGAAAGAATTAACCAGGACCGGGCAGCACAGTCCTATATCGATTTGCTTCTCTCCGGGATTTGGCCGGGAGCGAAAGCGGATAGGTGGACGTCGCAATATGATAATAGAGACATTGCCGTAAAGGGAGGAATTAGCCCCACAAAAATCAAGTCCGATGATGTATTTATGCAGAATGTTGTAACATTTTATCGACCTGATTCTGTTCCCGTCGAATCAAATGGCTACCGTTCCATGAGGAACATTTCTATTTTGCAAAATATCATCGATAATGTCAGGAGAAATTTCGCGGCTGAAAAATGGCAAGGCATTTCTATTGTGGCCAATGTTTCCGCCGTCGGTAATACGCTGGACAGGCAAAAGGCGAGAGATGTAAGCGCCGTTATTGACGATCTCGTTGCGTTGACAAAGGATTTTGAAGACCATGCCTGGATATTCGAAGCGGCTTTCACCATCGATCAGTTGAAAATACCGGGAGCAGTGACTATCCGGCCCGGCGCTATCGGTTTTGATAATATTTTGTCCGTTATATTGTCCGGTGAAGGTGGTATTTTGGATACAGTAACGCAATTCGATACAAGCATTGCTGTATTGACAACAGCATAAAAAAGGAGGGATTATGGGAGATGGTAGCGGGTCAATAAAAAATTTATCACTTGATGGTCTGTCACTCAGAGTGGCATTCGATACTAACATAAATTTGCAGATATCGCCCTATGAAAATGAGGCGATTGCATCAAGCGGTAAGAGCATGCTTAAAAAAACACTTCGCAGTCCTAACGCCGAAGGAGTAACTGTCCTTGCAAATCCATTGGAGCAAGAGCAATTAAAAAGCTTGTCGGAAAGATTGGAACCCTTTCCCATCTCTGTCGAGCTTGCCGATACATCGGTTTATCGAACGACCGGGTATATTGATTTCCCGGGCGTAGAAACTGAAGAAAACAGGGCGGAAATAACCATCATACCGGACAGAGCCATTGATGCCTGGTCTCTGTTTGCCGCGGGATAGGAGGAGATATGGCTGAATATAAATTATCTGAAGAATCAGCAAAGGAACAACTTGATCAGTTGCTCGATTATTACGATATCGAGAAGGATGATATTGAAATCGAGGAAGGCCCGGAGGCAGTGCAAACATTGCTTAACGGGTTAATCAGGGCCATCCGCAGGGGTCGCGTTGAAATCAAGGAAGAATCAGAAGATTTAATTGTTTGTCAGCATTTGAAGTTTCCTCCCGGAGAGATACAGACGCTGGAATATGGCGTTGTCGATCAGAAGGCCCGTATGGCTATGGATAAGATAAAAGACAATCGACCACAGGAAAGGATGTGTGCATTTATGGCCAGTCTCGCTTCTTTGCCTCCTACAGCACTTGTTAAGCTCAAAGGTGTTGATATGGGCACTATGAACAGGCTGGCAACGGTTTTTTCTATGGTGTAGCGCGGCTGATAGATCAATGGAGCGGTAATCTTTTTTATCGTGGCGTTGCACCTGGAGAAATAGAAAAAATGTCATATCATCAGCTTAGGTATTGGAACGGCTGGCATGAAAGACTTGCCCATGAAGAAGCCAGCGCGGCTGATAAAATAAAAATGGATAGGTAAGCCAATGCCTGCAAGGCAATTTGCTGTATCAAATCGATTTACAGCCAAAGAGGGCGTCAGCAAAGCTTTCGGCAAAATGGAAAGAGGCGCCGGGAGATTTGGTAGCAAAGCGACCAAATCATTCCGGCAGGCTTCCCGCTCTGCTTCACGTTTTCAGGATACTACTAAAGGGATTCTTGCAGCCGGAGTGGTTAATAGGGCTATTGGATCATTAACAACTGCAGTTCGTGGTATCACAGAGCAATTTATTCAATTTGATGATGCCATTGTAGGCGCCACAGTACGATTCAAAGATATAGGCCCGGATGCGGCCGATTTCAATCAACAACTTGAAAAATTAAAAAAGACGGCCAGAGATGCAGGTGCTACGACCGAATTTACAGCGGCACAGGCAGCAAAAGCCCTTGATTTTCTTGCCCGTGCTGGATTTAATTCAACAGAAGCAATGGGATCATTGAATTCAATGATTAATCTTGCTACAGCTACAGGTGAAGAGTTCTCTTCCGTTGCGGATATGTCAAGTGATTTGCTCGGTGCATTCGGTCTTGCAGTTGACGATAGCGCTCAAAAAATAAAAAATCTTAATAGACTAAATGATGTGCTTGTCAAATCCGCTAATTCAGCCAATGTGACAGTTGAAAGTATGTTTGAAACGATGAAAGATGGTGCTCCGGTAGCTATACAATTGGGTATAGATTTGGAAGAAGTAGCTGCAGCAACTGCATTTTTGGGAGGCGCTGGAATCAAAGGCTCAAAGGGCGCTACGGCATTGAAAACTGCTTTTCTTAATTTATCAGCATTGCCAAAAAAGACAGCAGATGCTTTAGAAGAAATAAATGTTACTATAGATGACGGAACGGGAAATATGAAAAAATTCTCGAGTATAATGGGGGAAATCCGTAATAAATTAAAAGGTGTTGGAACTTTAAAAACTGCAAGAATAATGGAGGCTATTTTCGGTAAACGGGCAATAGCAGGAGCAGCCAATTTAACGAGAGGTGTAGATGCAGTTGAAAAATTTGAAGAATCACTCAGGAATGCAGGCGGTGTTTCTCAGAGAACCGCTGATATATTAAGAAAATCTTTAGGGAATAGATTAAAATCTCTGGGATCCGCAATTACTGAATTTGGGTTTAAATTTTTAGAAGCTTTTGAAATAGATGGCAAAAAAGGAATTGATGTTTTAACAGAAGCTATAAGAAATTTTGATCCTGCGCCAATTATAGATGGTTTGAAGATAGCTGTTAAATTAGTCAGGGCCCTGTTCAGGGTTATGGAGCCATTTTTACCCATAATGCCGGTTCTTGTTGGCGGCTTGCTCGCCTATAGTCTGGCCCTGAAAGGACTTGTAATTGCCCAGGCAATCATCGGATTTATCAAGTTTCTCTTTGTTCTTAAATCCATGGTAGGTGTATGGGGCATTTTAAATGCCGTTATGATTGCTAATCCCATCGGGGCTGTGATCTTTGCGATCACTGCGCTTGTGGCGCTAATGGTGGTTCTGGAAAAGAAGTTCGGAGTGATGACATTTATCTGGGAAAAGATCCAATCTCTTAATCCATTCAGCCGCATTGTGGAAGGCATTAAATTTTTATTTCCTATGTTGACGGAATTAGAAAAGAAATTCGGTGTACTGGCAAAACTCTGGGAGAGAATAAAGGCGGCCGGTAAAACCGTTGCCAGTTTCCTCGGTTTTGGTGATGAAGAGGAAATCGAGGAAAAACGGCAGGCGCCCAATAAGGAAGAGATCGAAGCACGTCAACAGATTGCATTTAAAGGGCGTCTTGATATTGCAGGGGCGCCTGAAGGCTCAAAGCTGAAAACTGAGACTGTAGGCGCTCCACCTATAGACGCCGCTCTCCTGGGGGTCAACTAATGACCTGGAGAGACAGGCTTGCACCTGTTATTACACTCACATCACCAAATGGAAATGTTTTTGAAGCACTCTGGAGAAATAATCCGAGAAGTTATTCAAAGAAGCTCGGGATTTTTGAATATCCGGGAGTAAAGGGCGCTATAACGCAAGATCTTGATGTTGGCGCTGTCAGATATCCTCTTACTATATATTTCGATGGTCCCGACAATGATCTCGAAAGTTCGAGATTTTTTACGGCCTGTGCCGAAACTGGAAAATGGGAAGTTGTGCATCCTGCTAAAGGTACGCTGGTTTTGCAATTGATTTCCGTTACTGAATCAATCAGTCCTGTCGATTCAGGAAATGTCACAGATTTTGAAATGGAATGGTTAGAGCCGATTGATGAAGTCAATCTCCCTTCTGTTTCTCAATTGAGATCAGTAGTACTCAACCAGGTCAATGATGTTAATGAGACCTCCTCTGATCAGTTGGAGGGACTGACACAACAAAATACAGCGGCAGAAATAACAGCATTTGAAGGCGCCGTTAATGGCCTTATTGCTGCCGTCGATACCCATTTAAAACCTGTATACGAATTGAATTCCGCAATAAACTCACAGATATCATCAATCAAGCGCGGTATTGATGCGCTCATATCCGAGCCGATCCTAGATGTTGTTTCCATTGCAGGGCAAATACAGACTCTGATTCAATTACCGGTTATAGCGATAGAAGATGTAAGTGAAAGAATTTCGGCCTATGGAAGCCTGATTGAATCGCTCGTAAATTTATCGCCTGACGAGCCAAGCATTCGAAATCTTAATGTCGTCGGTATTCAGGAAATTTCGATGGTTTCGGCAGTCGCTGCAATATCTTCGATATCAGTTACGGGCACACTCGAAAGCCGTGTTGAATCAATCGATCTTATTGATAATGTTTCGGAGCGCTTTACGTTTGTCGTTGACTCTCTCGATGCGGTACAGTCACTCTATGAAGATAATCCAATAAAGTTCCAGTATTATTCACAGTCGCAAAGTTTCGCTGATACGGCATTAATTACGGCAAGAACACTTGCCTATTTATTACGAACAACTTTCGATTTGTCAGTAGAAAAACGTTTCGAAATAGATCGGGATAGAGCGCCCCTCGAAATTACGATTACTGAATATGGCACTTCCGGAGATAATGATTCGAATTTCGATCTCTTTATCGAATCCAATGGCCTCCGGAAGAATGAAATTCTTTTGTTGCCGGCAGGCAGGGAAGTGGTTGTGTATGTTTGAGGATAGAGCAGAAATATAATACCGGAGCGCTGCGGGAAAGCGGTACGATACCGGGGGAAAGCTGTTGACCCTGGGCGTAAAATACAGTCGGGATGCGCCGGAGATATCCGGGGGAATGGTTGGGTCGAAACGCCAACGCCGGAAGCATAACCGGCAAATATTAATATTTTAGATAAATGAAAGATATTTCCATAAAAGGTAACTTTGATGAACATCTTATTGAAGCAATGATATTCGGGCTTTTATCATACGGATTTGATAAAATAGATATAGATATGAATGAAGGATTATTTGCCATAAAAGCATACCGAATGTCAAATAATAAAAAAACAGAAGAACAAGACGCAATCTCCGGCGATTAATTTCAAAACCCCTTTTAGTTCAACCTGATTACATCACTGTCAATAATCTTTACACCTGAAATCAAGAAAACCTATACAAAACAAGAACTTATAAAATTCCCCCTTATAGTGTCCATATATGGACACCCCAAACCCCCCAAAAGCGTCAGGTTATTTTACAATCTGGATTTACCAGGAGATTTACTTGTTGCTGTTAAAATAAATAGTGTTATAAAACAACGACTTACAATTATTTTCTCTTATTTCCTATACTTGGCATGATGGATGCATTATATATTAGTAAAACAAAGGGAGGTAGAGACAATGAATAAATATAAAGTAACAGGTGAAAATATGTATGGAAGTTGTGGTAAAGTTGATTTTTTTGTACTAGCGGAATCTGAGAAACAAGCAAGAAAAAATAACTCTCATTTAGCAAATATTAATATAGAGCTCGTTGATGAAAATATTGAACATAAATCAGAGCAATCTAATGTTTCTATTCCTGATGCAGAGGAATTGCTGTATGAAATGGATGCAAATAATTGTGATGAAATTACAATCAAAGAGGGATTTGGTAATGAAAAAATTTATTCGAGGAAAGAAATAAACAATTATCTCGGATTAAGTGAAGAATAGAATATTTAATTATTTATCCTGCTCACTCCCAGGTGGGTAGGGCTAAATAATTAATAGATATAAGTAAAAAGGGAGAATGAGGCAATGACTGAAAAGATAATTTATGAAGATGAAATATATCTGATAAAAAAAGCATCGAGTAAAGTCAGCACTCATTATTCCGGCAAAATCAAAAAGCGTTTCGGTGATATAACGACAGGCACAGTAACTTCCGGCATGACAGATAGTGATATCATCGAAAAAGTTAAAAAAAGATTGAATCCAGTTTATGATATGCATACTCATAGCATTGATTTAACAGGCGAATTAGCAACGATGGAGCATGCATTTATAAAGATATTAGATAATTAATGGAGGGTGTCATGGGGAACTTTATTACAACAGGTAATATTGAGGGATTGGCAGTAAAGGAATTGAGAGTGTTAAGTCCATTGGCTCTCGCCTATCTTTATGACAGGCTTAGAAATCCGGTTTGTCGGATTGCTATTACTATTGATCTGCTGCTGAATGGTAATGAAGTTCCCCAGGAAGCCCTTGAAATTGCCAGGGAAAGTATTGATGAATTCCTTGAAGAATTCAGGAAGATCGGTTAAAGGGATATGCGATGAAAAGTAGCTGTTCGTTTTGGTTTATAACAAGTATTAGATAGATATTGTTTATCTAATACGGATAATTCAAGAGGTTTGAGATGGCTTTTAAGATTAGACGGGTATGCTCATGGTGTAGGCGGGAGGTGACAGGGAGATGCAGGCCTGTCATCATTATTTCTCGATTTCCTTCATTTCCTGCAATACCTCAAAATAAAATAACTGGCATTGCAAATAATGCTGTAAAAAATGAAATTTCGCATGGCTATTGCAAGCACTGTAAGGGTTTTGCCTGGTTTGAAGCCGATTGTTTTGGTTCTGTGGAATTTACGCAGGGTGATGTTAAGCATTATCGATTAAAATATTATTTATAAGGAGAAAATGTGGAGGATATCATAGTTTATAAAAGGACTGTTAATATTAAAGGTTTGCAGAAAGTAACGATGGAGGCAGCTGTTAAAGAGTTGTCTGTTAATTATAATAAGCCTGATGCTATCAAGCGATCATTGTTGGAAGGTTGCCGGATGGCAACTGCTGCCTCTTTATATGCTGTAAATAAGGAGTTAATAGAGGAATGAGTAATGGAACTCTGGATTGTGAAATGGAACTTCCGAGGGCTTGCTGATATTGGAGAAACAAATCCACTGACTTTAAATGAGCGTGATGATTTTGTGGAGTTCCTGGGGAGATATCCGGAAATTGATATATGGGTATTTAAGGTAAAGGAAACGGTATTAAAGAATAGAATGGAGCATAATTAAGGAAAGACAATGCATCGGAAAAGAAATGTATTTCAAGACGGTTTATACGATCGAAAAACCCGAAACCCTCAGAATCAAAAAAAGCTCTGGTCATTACCGAAGTTGCGAATAAATTACGGCAATTGCATACAAAAACAGGTAAAAATCAAAAGGAAATTGCAGAGCAATTAGGTGTTCGAAGCGCTGATATCACATTGATCTTTAAACATAAGGAATATTTAGAGACAGGTAAAGAAACAATTTCGATGCCGAAATTGCAGAAATTAAATGAAGCTTTAAACGTAAAACAAAATCATTAATTTGATGGAGGTAGATATGGATTATTTACCTGGCACATCGAGGGATTGTATTAAAAAATTGTTGAAAACAAGGGGTATTGTTATCAAATTAATGAGACCCTATAGTGATAAAGAATTCTATCTCATTGATCAGCATAATAAGATAGTAGGCGCCTGGAATGAGAAAACCAAGGATATGGTGATTTATGGAAAAGCATGAAGAAGATTGCACTTGTGAAGCGTGTTACAAACGCTGGAAGAACAAGCGGGAAGATCCTCCAATAGATGAACTATCAAAATGCAATTGTGGTGCAAGAGTTATAGCATTGGATGATGGAATGAGTTTAATTATAACCTGCCAAAAATGCGACAAAAGCACGGAAGAATATTTGTACGGTGCGGGTAGCTTTCTCCATGTTTTAGCCCAGATCACAAAAGACTGGAATAAATTAGTTGCATGAAGAAGCAGTAGGATGGGCATTGCCCATCATCTTGTTAAAAATCGAGCAGATAAGCTAAGGAGATTGCGGATTATGGAAGATAAGCCAGTAAGTGAAGATGTGATTGAATGCCCAGAATGTAAAAAAGAAGCAAGAAATAGCAACTCGCCCTTGAGTGGTGTGTTATTTGCCGCTGATCATCACGAAGCGACAGGCAAACTACGCGAAGCTCACTCAAACAGGGAGTACGCGAACGTAATTAACGGGCAGATGGTATGTCATAGGCTCGTTGAAGAAGCACTAGGCATATAACTGTTGAGCTAAGGAGGTTGTGGATATGGCCGGATGGTGTGGTTTGTGTAACAAGGTTCTACTTTGTGGATGTGACAACAAAGAAAGTGAAAACAACTCTGCCGCGATAAATACATTACTCTTTGGAAGCCAAATAATGCTGGCTACTGCTACAGAATTGAAGTTGCGGGAAACTACACTGAAGAGGAAATTAACGACAACCTTAAATACTACAATTCAGGCTGCAA
>Ga0224514_10000150_pt1 | contig 23144 bp, 20 predicted proteins | sample SF_May12_sed_USG_3_FD_169107 | JGI IMG/M metagenome (GOLD analysis project Ga0224514, IMG submission 169107) | Sediment microbial communities from San Francisco Bay, California, United States - SF_May12_sed_USGS_24 | ecosystem: Environmental > Aquatic > Marine > Sediment | place: USA... | reverse complement strand
TGCCTTGATGAATTGCATGGTGTCGTAGATTGCAAGTCCGGCGGTTACCGAACCGCCCGGCGAGTTGATGTAGAGGTGAATATCCTTGTCCGGATTCTCGGATTCCAGAAACAGCAGCTGGGCAACGATGACGTTGGCCATGTAATCCTCAACCGGGCCGACCATGAACACTACCCGCTCCTTGAGCAGGCGCGAATAAATATCGTAGGAACGTTCGCCACGGGCAGTCTGTTCTACAACGATGGGTACCAGGTTCAATGCCTGCATATCGTTTGCGCTATTCATGTTCCTCATATCGGATCCGGTTGGTTATCCTTGAGCTCGCCGGGCTTCCTCGACAAGCTCGTTGAAAGACATTTTCTGATCCTTTACCTCGACTCCACTGTGCTCAATGACCCATTCCACAGCCTGCTCCTCCATCACGGATGACTGGACATTGGCAAGCATTTCCTGGTTGCCATAGTACCACTGGATCACCTCTTCCGGCTTCTCGTAGGAAGCCGCAATCGTCTCTACCATCGTACGAACCCGATCCGGGTCAACCTGAATCTGATTTTGTTTGGCAAGTTCTGATACCACCACACCCAGTTTGAGTCGCTTCTCGGCATTGGCTCGCAGAACCTCGTCTGACTGGCCCTGCAAGGCATGCTGTTCGCGCAACTGCTGCACCTCGGTGTCAACCATGCCCTGAGGCACATCGACAGGATTCTTTTCCAGCAAGCCATCGAACACCTGGATCTTTAATTTTGAGGCAACCAGCCCGGAGAGTTCGCGCTGCATGTTACCGGTCACTTCTGCCTTCAAGCCGGTCATACCACCGCTGGTGATACCGAAGCCCTCTGCAAAACTGTCATCCAGTTCCGGCAGTACCATTTCCGAAACATCATGCACCTTGACGGCAAACTCTGCTGGTTTGCCGGCAACTTCCGACGACGGATAGTCCTCGGGGAACGTAATGTTCAGTGTCTTTTCGTCACCGGCGGACAGCCCCTCCAGCTGTTCCTCGAACCCCTTGATCATGCTGCCGGAACCCAGCACGATGGGCATATTCTCTGCGGTGTTGCCGGAAAAGGGCTTGCCATCCACCGTCCCCGTAAAATCAATCGTTGCCTGGTCACCCGATTGTGCCGCACGGCCTGCTGTTTTCCAGGTGGCGCGCTGTCTCCTGAGGGTATCCAGCATAGCGTTAACATCTTCATCCGTGATCGCGGCAGTCGGTCGGACGACACTGAAACCGTAGCTGATTTCAGCATTTAGTTCAGGAAAGATCTCGAAGGTTGCAACGTATTCAAGCGGCTCTCCGGGGACAGATTCCTTTGGCTCAATGCTGGGATCACCGGCCGGACGCAAGCTCTCTTGAGCGAACGCTTCCTGCATGGTTGAACTGACCACCTGACCGATCACCTCCAGGCGCACCTGCTTGCCAAATTTTTGCTCAACCACCTTGAGCGGCACCTTGCCTGCCCGGAAACCATCTAGCCGGACCGTGCGCGTCATCGATTGCAGACGCGATTCCACTTCCTGGTCAACACGTTCCGCGGGGACCTGTACGGTCATGCGACGGGCCAATCCCCCGGTATTTTCAACTGAAACTTCCATTCCTTCACCTCATTACTGACGTTTTTACATTATTCCCATTTAATTTGACGACCGGCTGCCCGCTCTCCGCGCTGGCGGATATTGCCCCTGGAATCCTTGCTGGACACGAGTAGTTTGGTGCGAAAGGAGAGACTCGAACTCTCACGGGTTACCCCACTGGTACCTAAAACCAGCGCGTCTACCAATTCCGCCACTCTCGCCCGGATGACAACTTCCTGTCCGAAGTTGGCCATATTACCCAAATTCGACTTTAATTATAACGATTTATGCGGTCGTTTCGCACCCCTGTCCTGACCCGCCTGCCCACCTGCCCGGCACCGCACCCTGGATGCCTTGCCGCATAAAAAAACCCGTGCACAGCACGGGCTTATCTGGTGGGCCGTGAAGGAATCGAACCTTCAACCAATGGATTAAGAGTCCACTGCTCTGCCAATTGAGCTAACGGCCCGAAGGGGCGGTATTGGACCACAGCGACCTGCGTGGTTCAAGCCAGCTGCACGCGATTCGGCAGCCGGAACGGGTTGTAATGGGGTGGACGATGGGACTCGAACCCACGACGACTGGAATCACAATCCAGGGCTCTACCAACTGAGCTACGCCCACCATTGAAAATCGTTAATCTGCAATCACCCGGCCGGTCGCTAAAACATGGCGCGCCCGGCAGGATTCGAACCTGCAACCGTCGGCTTAGAAGGCCGGTGCTCTATCCTGTTGAGCTACGGGCGCAAGTCATGACCCGGGCCTGGATGTCCGTGCCTTGCTGTATTTGGTCGGGGTAGAGAGATTCGAACTCCCGACATCCTGCTCCCAAAGCAGGCGCGCTACCAGGCTGCGCTATACCCCGAGTACCGTGACAAGTTCATGGCTACCCTGCACAGCCAGATGATTCTACGTGCTACCCCTAAGGTGGTCAACGTCTGAGGACTGCCAGTCAGCGACATCAATTTTCGGTCGTTTCGCCGCCAGAGTTCTCCGCTTGTCCCCGATCACGGCGGCATGCGAGAATTCGCGTCCAATGCACAGGGGCGGTTCCAGCACCAGATGACGGCAAAACTGATCGACGGCAAGGCCATCGCGGCAGATGTAAGGCACTCCGTTAAACAGCGGATTGACGATCGTCAGCGCAAGAAACTGCGAGTCCCCGGGCTGGCCGTGGTCCTGGTGGGCGCAGACCCGGCTTCAGAAATCTACGTGCGCAACAAGCGCAGGGCCTGTGAAGAGGCCGGTCTAATATCCCGCTCTCACGACCTGCCGGCCGAAACCAGCGAGCAGGCGTTGCTTGACCTCATCGACCAGCTGAATGCAGACCCGGTCATAGACGGAATCCTGGTGCAATTTCCGTTGCCCGAACACATCGATGCGGACAAGGTGACCGAACGTATCCTGCCCGACAAGGACGTGGACGGCTTCCATCCCTACAACATCGGCCGCCTGGCACTGCGACGCCCGTCGTTACGCTCCTGCACCCCGCGCGGCGTCATTACTCTGCTGGAACATACCGACGAGTCCTTTTACGGTCGTATGGCAGTCGTTGTGGGTGCGTCAAATATCGTCGGACGCCCGATGAGCCTGGAGCTGCTGCTGGCCGGCTGCACCGTGACTACCTGCCATCGTTTCACGCACGATCTGGAATATCACGTTGCGCAGGCAGATATCCTGGTGGTCGCGGTCGGCAAACCCGGGATCGTCGCAGGTCAGTGGGTCAAGCCGGGTGCAACCGTTGTCGATGTTGGTATCAACCGCCTGGCGGACGGTACGATTGCCGGCGATATAGGAGAATTTGAAACGGCCCGCGAACGTGCTGCGTGGATCACGCCGGTACCGGGCGGTGTTGGCCCCATGACCGTTGCTACCTTGCTGGAGAACACCCTGTTCGCCGCCGAGCACCTGCACGACTGATCTTCATCTCACGCCAGGCACGTATTCAGTTACGCCGCCAGCTGGTACCGCCAGCGCCGTCCTCCAGTACGATCCCCTGCTCATCCAGCTCAGCGCGAATCCGGTCGGCCTCTGCCCAGTTTTTTTGCTCGCGCGCAGCGAGACGACTGGCAATCAAGGCTTCAATACTTTCATCTGAAAGAACCACACCCCCATCACCTGCTGTCACCGACTCACGCAGGAAATGCTCGGGGTCAGCCTGCAACAGGCCCAGCACGCCGCCCAGCTGACGCAGGCATGCAGCCAGCCCAGCCGCCTTGCCAGGGTCTGTGTCACGGCTCTTGTTAATCTCTCGCGCCAGTTCAAATAGCACCGCAACGGCCTCAGGTGTGTTGAAATCATCGTCCATTGCACTGTTGAATGTTGCCGAAATATCCTCACAGCCTGTGCCTGTCACAGCGGGTGTAATACCACGCAAGGCGGTATACAGCCGGGTCAGGGCCGCCTTGCTGTTCTCAAGGTTTTCCTGAGAATAATTCAACGGACTGCGGTAATGGCTGGCTATGATGAAATAGCGCACTTCCTCTGCACGATAACGCTTGAGGATTTCCCGCACGGTAAAGAAATTACCCAGCGACTTGGACATCTTCTCGTCATCGACCCGAACGAAGCCGTTATGCATCCAGTAGTTCACGAACGGTTTGCATGTGGCCGCCTCGGACTGGGCGATCTCGTTTTCATGGTGCGGGAACTTGAGATCCATGCCGCCACCATGAATATCAAAATGCGCGCCGAGGTGGCGCGTCGACATGGCCGAGCACTCGATATGCCAGCCGGGCCGTCCTGCACCCCAGGGAGATTCCCAACTGGGTTCGTCGGGTTTGGCACGCTTCCAGAGCACAAAATCAAGCGGATCATGTTTGGATTCATCCACCTCGATGCGCGCGCCCGCCTTCAGGTCAGCAGTATTCTTGCCGGACAGGCGGCCGTACGTCTCAAACCGGCTGACATCGTAATAGACATCGCCGTTTTCACCCTGGTAGGCATGCCCGTTGTCGACCAGCGCACCGATCATGGCAAGGATGTCATCCATCGATTCACTGGCCTTTGGCTCAAGATCGGGCCGGACCACACCGAGTGCGTCGGCATCCTCGTTCATGATGTCTATAAAGCGTTCGGTCAGGGCGTGGAAATCCTCGCCGTTTTCATTGGCACGCCGGATGATCTTGTCGTCGATATCAGTGATATTGCGGACATAGGTAACATCGTAGCCCAGCGATCTCAGGTAGTTCACCACCACGTCAAACACCACCATAACGCGCGCATGGCCGAGGTGACAGTAGTCATAGACAGTCATCCCGCAGACATACATTCTTACCTTGCCTTCCTCGATCGGAACAAAGGTATCTTTCTGATTGGTAAGGGTGTTGTATATCTTCAGCATGAACAGTTTCCTGTAAACCGGCAGCGCGCCGGGGAATCTTGGTTTCCCTGCCCCGCGGCCAGGGCCACGGCCTCATTAAGTGTCAAACCAGGCGCACAGGATATCCGGAGCTTGCTTTGAATGGCAGAGCTTATATCATTGGCTAACTCGAATAATCAACAGGAGTACAACCGATGAAATTTCTGTATGGTCTGCTACTGGCCATTTTCGCTGCTCTCGCACCGATCAGCGGATTTACCGACGAAACCAACCCGGACAAGAAAGGAACAGGCATGGTAACAGTGACACTGGAAACCAGTATGGGCGAGATCACCCTTGAGCTCGATGGCGAGAAGGCGCCCGAATCCACGGCTAATTTTGTTGCGTACGCAAAATCAGGGCACTACGACGGGACCATCTTTCACCGCGTCATCCCCGGTTTCATGATCCAGGGTGGTGGTTTTGATACCAGCATGCAGCAGAAGCCGACCAAAGCGCCGATCAAGAACGAGGCAGCGAACGGCTTGCGCAACCTGAACGGTACCATTGCCATGGCGCGCACCAACGACCCGCACTCCGCTACATCACAGTTTTTCATCAATGTTGTGGACAATGCCTTCCTTGACCACAAGTCACCCAGCCCGCAGGGTTGGGGCTACGCTGTGTTCGGCAAGGTTAGCGACGGCATGGGGCCCATCATGGCCATTGAGAATGTCCCCACCGGCAACAAGGGCGGACACCAGAATGTACCGCTGGAGCCCATCGTCATCAACAAGGTGACTGTCGCGGAATAACACAAACTGTCTGCCGACCCGTGACACACACGCTGTTTGTCTCGGACCTGCACCTGGATCCCGAGCGCCCGGCAATCACCCAACTGTTCCTCGACTTTCTCGCGCATCAGGCAGGAAAGGCCGAAGCAATATATGTCCTCGGTGACCTGTTCGAGGCCTGGATCGGCGATGACGACACGTCTTCGCTGAACCAGGCCGTCTGCGCGGGGCTTAACGACTGTGCAAGCGCCGGCTCACCGGTCTATGTCATGCACGGCAACCGGGACTTCTTACTGGGCGAGCGTTTTGCCAGGTTGGCCGGTTGCACCCTGCTGGAAGACCCGACAGTAATCGATCTGTACGGTACACCAACCCTGCTGATGCATGGGGACCTGCTGTGTACCGATGACACCGAGTACATGCAATTCCGGGATACGGTACGAGATGCGACCTGGCAATCAACACTGCTCGCCAGACCGCTGGAAGAGCGCCGCGCGATCGCCAGGGAAATGCGTCAGGCCAGTCGCGAACAGAACAGTGGCAAACCGGAGGCGATCCTGGATGTAAACGCGCAGGCGGTGATCGACACCATGACCGGACACGGGGTCAGGCGTCTCATCCATGGACACACCCACCGGCCCGGCATTCATGACCTGGTTATTGACGGACAACCGGCACAGCGCATGGTGCTGGGTGACTGGTACGAACAGGGCAGCCTGCTGGAATGCAACCTGCAGGGGTGCCGGTTGCAGACGCTCAGCCTGCCCCGGAACTAGCCCCCGATCTGGAAAACCGGGTAGGACGCAGGTACCACAAACAATGACCGGCTTACCTTGCCGTCTTCGCTAAAATTCACCAGGGCACGCCGATAACCGGCATCGTCCCATTCCTGCACGGGCAGACCCTGTAGATAGTGGCGATCCGGCGCATAGGCATAACGCAACAGGAAACACGGAGTCTGTATCTCCGCCGGCACATCCTGCAGGTTGTTCAATTGCCGGTCCCCCAGTGTGCGTGCATATTCCGCCAGGGCCACCGCTACCCCGTCCAGCAAACCGGGCACGATCATGGCCTCGTAACAGGTGGCGCCATTGGCCGTTAGCTTGACGTGCTGCGTCTGTTTACCGCCGATTGCCGGCGCATCAGCATTGGCCTGCACCTCCGCGGCCAGGTGAATGCCGTCAGGGATATCGAGCTTGACAGGATGATGCGCCATTTCCATGGTGGCCTGTTCCTCGTGGCTTACGCTGTATACGAACCGCGTACGGCGATCCAGCAGGACAAAATCACTGTCATTAATCCCATCATCGATGCGCACATGTCCTTCTGTTACCAGGATCCTGACCGGGTAGACATCCGTGCCTGGCTCCTGCTCCTCGTACCAAAGCACGCTGGCATCCACCAACCCGCCCTGCTCATTCGCAGCCACCAGGGACACTCCTGCGGCCAGCATAACCAGCAGGACTATAGCCGGCCGCAAGTATCGGGAATATTTCATGACTCCTCCTCGGTAGCGCCTTCCAGCAGGCAGATCTCCTCACGACTGAACCCGGCCTGCCGGCGTGCGGGAATATTCATTGGCTTGCGCACTGGCCCCAGCTGGTACTCATCCAGCAGGCGGCCAAATGTCAGCACGGGATCCAGCTTGCGTTCATGGCAGACATGATTGAACCAGCGCGAACCGATTTCGACATGCCCGATTTCATCGTGCAGTATCTTGACCAGAACATCGGCACTGGTGTCGTCACCAGCGGCCCTGAGACGCTCGATCATACCCGGCGTGACGTCAAGGCCACGTGCTTCAAGCACGCGCGGGACCAGTGCCATGCGCACCAGTATGTCATGTGCCGTCTTGGTTGCCATTTCCCAGAGCCCGTCATGGGCAGGAAAGTCCCCATAGCGGTAACCCAGCGCCTGTAAACGATCAGACAACAGCGTGAAATGCTGCGCTTCCTCACCGGCCACCCGACTCCAGTCACGGTAATATCCGTCCGGCATGTTATCGAATCGGCACACGGCGTCCCAGGCCAGGTTGATGGCATTGAATTCAATGTGTGCAATGGCGTGCAAAAAGGCGGCCCTTCCTGTGTCAGTTGTCAGCTTTCGGCGCGGCACCCTGGAGTAATGCACCAGCTCGGGGTGTTGTGGTCGGCCCGGTGCCAGTTGTTCCGCCAGCCTGGCAGCCGATGCGGCATCACAGGCGCCTGACTTTACCTCCGCGGCAGTTTGCAGGGTGAGCGCAACTTTCGCTGCGGGATCGATCCTTTCCAGGCAACTGCGTGCCATCTGCTGCAGATTATTCATAGTGTGTCAGCATCCGGTAATTTCAACCCGATTACCATATCCATGACATTGGTTCCGGTCGGTCCTGTTTTCAGCAGGTCGCCACTGGCCGCCAGACAGCTGCCCGCATCGGCAGCATGAAGGTGGGCCCTGGCATCCAGGCCATGCGCGGCTATGCGTTGCGCAGTACCACCATCAATGATCGCGCCGGCGACATCCGTCGAGCCATCATTACCATCGGTGCCGGCTACCAGCACGGATACCGGGTAGTCTGCCAGTGCCAGCGCAGCGTTCAATGCAAGATGCTGGTTGCGCCCGCCACGGCCTGATCGCTCCGGTAACAAGACGCTGGTTTCTCCACCCCACAGGTAGATGCCAGGCTGCGCCTCCGACAGGTAACCGGCAATGTCTGCCGCGGCCGATTGCGCCGAACCGGACAGGCCTTTCTCCATGACCTGTACCGGGTGACCTTGCGCCCGGCCACATTCGGCTGCTGCGGCCAGCGCCATATCCAGGGTTGCAATGACGTGATGTTCAACCGGGTCCCGGTCCTGTGCAATCGGCAGTTCACCGTTGACCAGGTCCCGCAACCAGTCCGGCAGTGCTGGCATTGCGCTCGTTGCAGTACGTGGCGGACACAATAACCCCGAACCAATCACATCCGGCGCATCATTTGGCACGTCGGAGATCAGCAGTGCCGTTGCATCGCGATTAACGAGTCTTTTCGCCAGCCGACCACCCTTGATCGTGGAGAGTGCGCGTCGCACTTGATTCATGGCGATGATGTCCAGGCCACTGCCCAGCAACCAGCGATTTACACGCTGCAGGGCTGTCAGGTCAATATCTGCGCGCAGCACCTCGACCAGGCTGGAACAACCGCCGGAGAACAGAAACAACAGGTGGTGTTCAGACGAAGTGGCATCGATAAAGGCCAGCAATTGCTCTCCGGCTGCCAGACTGCACTCATCCGGTAGCGGGTGCCCGCCATGCAGGCAGGTGACGCGTGCATCTGCGCACGTGGCCTGGCTGATAAAACCGGGTTTGCTGATCAGCAGCGCCTGAACCAGTTGCGCACCAAGCGACTCCACGGCACCGGCCAGCATGGCATCTGCGGCCTTGCCAATGGCGACCACGGATACCGGGCCAGCGACCGGCCGGGCAGCCAGTGCCTGTCGGACGACCCTCGCCCCGTGCACGGCGGCCAGTCCAGACAGGAACATATCTTCAAGCAGCTGTTTTGCCCGGGGGGGTGCTGACGCAGTCACGTTGTGACCCTCGGAAACTCCGCTAATGGCCTGCTGAGTCAGTTCGCCAGCGCGGCAAAACCACGCTCCAGGTCCATGCGCAGGTCATTGACGGATTCCAGCCCCACCGCGAGCCGGATCAGCCCATCGGAAATTCCGGCCTCTTCGCGCTGCTCCGGTGTCAGCCGGCCATGCGTCGTTGTGGCTGGATGCGTCACGGTGCTCTTGGTGTCACCCAGGTTGGCCGTGATCGAGAACAGCCGGGTCGCATCTATAAAGCGCCAGGCATCATCCTTGCCGCCCTTGAGTTCAAAAGAAAGCACGCCACCAAAACCCTGCTGCTGCCGGCTGGCCAGTTCGTGTTGCGGATGAGACTCAAGTCCGGGGTGATACACGTGCGCCACGGCCGGCTGCTGCTCAAGCCACTCTGCCAGTTGCTGTGCGTTGTCGCAGTGAACACGCATCCGCAGCGACAGCGTCTCCAGCCCCTTCAGAAACACCCAGGCGTTGAACGGACTCATACAGGGTCCGGCCGTACGCAGAAAACCGTAGACGTCCTTGCCGACCAGTTCTTCGTTACCGACCACGGCACCACCAACACAGCGTCCCTGACCGTCCAGGAACTTGGTGGCCGAATGGATAACGATGTCCGCACCCAGCGCCAGTGGTTGCTGCAGGGCCGGCGTACAGAAGCAGTTGTCTACCGCAAGCAGGCAACCACGGCTACCGGCCAGTTCCGAGAGGGCTCGAATATCTGCCAGCTCGGTCAGGGGATTGGAAGGTGTCTCCAGAAACAGCAGCCGTGTCTCCGGGCGGATGGCTGCTTCCCATGCCTGTATGTCGGGCAGCGGCACAAAGCTTGTCTCAATCCCGAAGCGGGCGAGATAAGTACTAAACAGCACGGTGGTAGTACCGAAGATACTCCGCGAGGCGACAATGTGGTCGCCCGCCTTCAACAGGCCGGCGCAGGTGGCGAGGATTGCCGCCATCCCGGATGAAGTCGCCACGCAGCGCTCACCGCCTTCAAGGGTGGCAAGGCGCTCCTCGAAGGTACGCACTGTCGGATTGGTAAAACGTGAGTAGATATTGCCGGGCGAATCACCGGCAAAGCGCGCCGCTGCCTCGGCTGCGCTGCCGAACACATAACTGGAAGTTGGGAAAATGGCTTCCGCATGTTCACCCTCGGCGGTACGCGTCTGTCCTGCCCGCACCGCGCGGGTCTCGAATTCAAATTCGTCGTATGACATTGCAAATCTCCCGGTAAGGAACCATCACTCGACTTGCTGCGGACACAAAAAAACCCGCTTGCAGTAATGCGAAAGCAGGTGCCATCGCTTTAGCTGCATTTATCAAGCGCCCGCAAGCTGACTTCAAATCGGCGCAATACAGGATGAGACTAGTCCAGCGCGTGATGACTGTCAATACAACAGGCGCTACGATCAGGCCGTGTTATGCAGATCGATAACCTCGTCGTCCTTTTCCCGGCGTCCCTTCTTGGCTGCATCGCTGCGCGCTGTCTGCAGGTCATTCAGGTACTCACCGCTGATATCCCCGGTGATGTATTCACCGGTGAAGACAGAGGTATCAAAGGCCTCAATATCCGGATTACCCTGGCCAACCGCCTCGATAAGATCCTGCAAATCCTGGAACACCAGCCAGTCTGCACCGATTTCAGCACCGACCTCATCCTCGGATCGGTCGGAGGCAATCAGTTCATTATTGCTTGGCATATCGATCCCGTAGACGTTCTGGTAGCGTACCGGCGGCGCAGCAGAGGCGAAATACACTTTCTTCGCACCCGCGTCACGCGCCATCTCGATGATTTGCGACGAGGTGGTGCCGCGGACAATCGAGTCATCAACCAGCAGTACGTTCTTGTCACGAAACTCGAGCTCAATGGCATTGAGCTTCTGGCGCACGGATTTCTCGCGTTGCTGCTGGCCCGGCATGATGAAGGTCCTGCCGATGTAGCGATTCTTTATAAAGCCCTCTCGATACTTCACACCAAGGTTATAGGCCAGTTGCAGAGCAGAGGTTCGACTGGTATCCGGTATCGGGATCACCACATCGATATCATGATCCGGCCACACGCGGCAGATTTTCTTGGCCAGCTTGTCTCCCATGCGCAGGCGCGCCTTGTACACCGAGACCTGGTCGATAATCGAATCCGGCCGTGCCAGGTAGACATATTCGAAAATGCACGGCGACACCGAAGGTTGATCTGCGCACTGCTGCTTGTGAAGCTGTCCATCCAGTGAAATGAATACGGCCTCGCCCGGAGCAACATCGCCGATCAGCTCGAAATCCAGCGCATCCAGTGCCACGCTTTCCGATGCCATCATGTAATCGACACCCTCAGCCGTTTCTCGCTTGCCGTACACGACAGGCCGGATACCACAGGGGTCGCGGAATGCCACCACGCCATAACCGGTGATCATGGCTACCGCAGCGTAGGCACCGCGGCAGCGCCGGTGTACACCGGCAACGGCTTTAAAGACGTGACTGATGTCCATCTTCAACTCAGCATGACGCTGTAACTCGTGTGCAAACACGTTCAGCAGCACCTCGGAATCCGAATCGGTGTTGATCTGACGCAGGTCTTCCTGGAACAGCTCCTGCTTGAGCTTGTTGGCGTTGGTAAGATTACCGTTATGCGCCAGGCTGACGCCGTATGGAGAATTAACGTAGAACGGTTGCGCTTCAGCCGAACTCTGGCAGCCGGCAGTCGGGTAACGCACATGCCCGATTCCCATATTGCCGTACAGACGGCGCATATGACGGGTATGAAACACGTCACGCACCAGGCCGTTGTCCTTGCGCAGGTGCAGGCGCTCGCCATCGCAGGTAATGATGCCGGCAGCATCCTGACCACGATGCTGCAGTACAGTCAGCCCGTCGTAAATTGCCTGGTTAACAGGACTGTGGGCAACAATGCCTATGATGCCGCACATTTTCTATCCCCGGTGAACAATACAGGTCAGCGTCAAACGTAGGTGATGTTGTCGGCAATTTCGCCGGGCAGGAAATTACGCATCCAGAGAGCGAATTCCTCGAAATAGCCAAGAAACTGCGAATCCTGCCACCAGGGATCCTGTGGAAACGGTGTCAGCCCGGCAAGCAATACCAGTATCGCCACGATGACACCACCGCGCGCAACCCCGAATATGACACCGAGCATTTTGTCGGTGCCGGTCAGGCCGGTCTTGGATACCAGCTTGCTGACAAGATAATTAAGCACCGCACCAATTAGCAGCACGCAGACAAAGAGTACCGCGAAGGCCGTGATCTTCTGTGCGGAAACAAGCGTAATCCACTGTGACAACCACACTGCGAGCGGTTCGTAGAATGTCATGGCCGCCCACAGTGCCACCAGCCAGGTCGCCAGCGCCATTGCTTCCTTGACGAAACCTCGAAACAGACTCAGCACTGCCGACAGGGCAACCAGTGCAAGAATCACGACATCTATCCAGGCAATATCCATAAAGTCCTCGTTTTACTCAGGCCGGTATAACCCGACACGTCCGCCCTTACCTGGCGTTTCGATGAAAGCAGGATTTTAGCAGATATATGCCGGTAATCGCCATTTGCCATTTACTGCTCCGGGACGCCTATCCCGATCACTATACCGGTCTTGCTCAGCGGCTTTTCCAGCTTCCCAAGCAGCTGTTCGGCGAGCTCGCGTGAGGACTCTGAACCCAGTAGCACACGGTAACTGGTGCCTTTTGCAGAAGCAACTTGTTGCAGGTGCGCATTGAACCCTGCCTTGGTCAGACTATCGCGCAAACCCCGCGCATTCGCTGGCTGGCTAAAACTGCCAACCTGCACATACCAGCCGGGCTTCAGCTTGCCCCCGTCGGGTGTCGGTTGTACCGCGGGTGCTGCCGCTGGCACTGGCTTTACTAGTGGTTTGACGGGCGGTGGCCTGAGAATGGTTGACGGCTCAGTCTCCGGGCGCGGCGGCTCAACCACAGCAGCCGGGGCCACCCCTTCCTCTGGCTCGACTTCAGGCAAGGGTAATTCCATCGCTGCGCGGTAATCGACACGTGGCGGCTCAGGAATGCTGTGGTCGCGCGGCGACCATTCGTCATCCGGCCCTTCCAGGATAACCGGGATAAAAATTACCGCCAGCGAAACCAGTACGACGGCGCCGACCAGTCTTTGTTTAAGCTGCTGTTCCATGAACACTCCGGGCAACCCCACCATTTGTCATTGGCGAAACTATACCTGACATTCGAGCGCTTCTGCCACGCCGAAAAAGGAGCCACATACCACGACCCGGTCTCCCGGACCTGCCCGTTGCTGCAAATTCTTCATGGCCGCGGTAACCGTTTCAAACAGCAGGGTCTCGCGGCCGTCAGTTACATCGCCGGTACGCTGCTGTAACCTGGCCGCTGAAAGCCCGCGTTCCACCGACAGGCCGGCCAGGCACCAGACATCAACACAACCCTCAAGTGCCTCGGCAAATCCTGCAGCATCCTTGTCGTCCAGCATGCCAAGCACCAGCCAGGTACAGGCCGCTGGCGGGCGCGTACGCAGCACCCCGGCAAGTGTGGCCGCTGCCGCCGGATTGTGGGCAACGTCGACCAGCAGTTCGACATCCCCCGGGATAATCTGGCAGCGCCCTCCCAGCCGCACACTGCTCAGACCCTGCTCGATCGCAGCGCGCCCCACCGGGCAGGCATCCTGCAGTGCCTCGACCACGGCCAGTACGCCGGCCGCATTGTCCAGCTGATGGCTGCCGGGCAATGCCGGCAGTGGCAGAGACTCCAGGGCCATCGATCTACCAGACCAGGACCAGTTATCTGAAGTGGCACGATAATCAAAACCGTCCCCGCGCGCGCACCAGTTAGCAGCCAAATTGACAGCCACCTGCCGCACGCTGTCAGGGGGCGCCGGGTCCGAGCAAATGGCCGGATGACCGGAACGGAATATCCCGGCCTTTTCACGGCCGATACTGTCACGTTCGCTCCCCAGCCATGCCCTGTGGTCGATATCGATACAGGTCACCAGTGCCACATCGGCATCGACGATATTGACGGCATCCAACCGACCACCCATCCCCACCTCCAGGATGGCAATATCCAGCCGCGCCCGATCGAACAGCTGCAGGGCAGCAAGTGTGCCGAATTCAAAGTAAGTGAGTGAAATGTCGCCGCGCGCCGCATCGACACTGGCAAATGCCGCACATAACTCCTTGTCACCGACCTCGACGCCGTCGATACGTATACGTTCGTTGTAGCGCAGCAGGTGGGGTGAGGTATAGGTTGCCGTGCGGTAACCGGCGGCCCGGTAGATGGCATCCAGCATTGCCACACTGGATCCCTTGCCGTTGGTGCCGGCAACACTGACTACCCGGTATGCTGGCTTCAGCAGACCCATACGGCCCGCGACCTCAGCCACTCTTTCCAGGCCGAGGTCGATTCGATCCGGGTGCAGGGTCGTTTGCCAGTCCAGCCAGTCGGACAGCCTGGTAAAACGCGTCATGTGGGGCAAGCCGGATGAATTACAGTTGCTGGATACTGCATTGGCAACAGGACACGGCCAGAATAGCGTTAATGGTCAGCCAGTCGGCAGCGTTTGCCTGGTAAGCATGGCCAGGATGCTGGCTATCCGCTCACTCATCTCGCGGCGGTCGATGATCATATCGATAGCACCGTGCTCGAGCAGGAATTCACTGCGCTGGAAACCCTCGGGCAGGGTCTCCCGTACTGTCTGCGCGATCACACGTGGCCCGGCAAAACCGATCAGTGCCTTCGGTTCCGCGATATTGATGTCACCCAGCATGGCAAAGCTTGCTGATACACCACCCATGGTCGGATCAGTCAGTACCGATATGTACGGAATTCCGGCCTCGGACAGTTTTGCCAGTGCCGCACTGGTCTTGGCCATTTGCATGAGTGAGAACAGGGCCTCCTGCATGCGCGCTCCGCCACTGGCAGAGAAGCAGATCAGTGGACGCTTTTCCTTGAGACTCAGTTCAGCGGCACGCGTGAAGCGTTCACCCACCACTGCACCCATGGAGCCACCCATGAACTTGAACTCGAATGCGACGGCAGTGACCGGCAGGCCACGCAGGGTGCCACGCATGGCAACCAGGGCATCGGTCTCGTCGGTAGCCTTCTGGGCAAGATTCAGGCGGTCGCGGTATTTTTTGCTGTCCTTGAACTTGAGGACATCCACTGGCTCGATATTTTTGCCAATTTCCTTGCCGGAACCGTCATCGAGGAACAGATTCAGACGCAGGCGGGCCCCGATGCGCATATGATGACTGCACTTTGGGCAAACATCGAAGTTTCTCTCCAGCTCCGAGCGATACAGGACCGCGCTACAGCCATCACACTTGATCCACAGCCCTTCCGGGACAGTACGTTTGCTGCCACCGACAGTGCGAATCTTGGAAGGGACAAGTTTGCTGAACCAGCTCATGGCGTGGATTGTACACGCATGCAGCAGCGGTATGAAATTCCCGCGACCATCCGTTCAGGCCGCATCGATGGCACTGCGCATGTCGGCTACCGTTGCCGACAGCGCAGCGGGAATATCAGTGGGCCGTTCAGCAAGTTCCGCTATCTTTCCAACCAACACGCTACCGATCACCACCGCATCGGCAACGCTGGCGACACTTGCGGCAGATTCCGCATCCCGGATACCAAAGCCCACGCCGATTGGTAATGCCGTGTGCTTGCGCAGTTCCTGCAGCTTGTCACCGACAGACGCTACATCCAGCCGGTTCGCCCCGGTCACGCCCTTGAACGAGACGTAGTAGAGAAAACCGCTGGCTACCTCGCTGACCAGTTCCATGCGCTGCTCGTCACTGGTCGGTGCAAGCAGGAAGATAGTATCGATGTCATGACGACCCAGTTCCGCAGACAGCGCGGCAGCCTCTTCCGGCGGCATGTCCACGGTCAGCACCCCGTCGACTCCGGCCGTGGCCGCTGCACTCGCAAAATCGGCGTAGCCCCAGACCTCGATCGGGTTGAGATAACCCATCAGGATAATCGGCGTTGTCGCGTCTGTGGTGCGAAACTCCGTCACCATGTCCAGCACCTGGTGCAGCGTGACGTGATGCTCCAGTGCGCGCTGACAGGCGGCCTGGATGACCGGGCCATCCGCCATCGGATCCGAAAACGGTACGCCGATCTCGAGCAGATCAGCACCCGCCTCCACCAGCGAGTGCAGCAGGGGGACGGTGACGTCCGGCTGCGGGTCACCCGCGGTGATATACGGGATCAGTGCCTTGCGTTGCTGTTGTGCGAGTTCTTCAAAACGCCCCTTGATACGACTCATACGGTAATTCCTTCCAGTGCAGCAACCGTGTGAACATCCTTGTCACCCCGCCCGGACAGATTTACCACGATAATCTTGTCACTATCCATCCCGGCAGCAAGTTTGACGGCATGCGCCAGTGCATGACTGGACTCCAGTGCCGGCATGATGCCTTCCACCCGGGTCAGTTGATGAAACGCCTGCATGGCCTCGTCGTCGGTAACAGCGGCATATTGCGCGCGACCGGTATCTTTCAGCCAGGCGTGCTCGGGGCCCACTCCCGGGTAATCCAGTCCCGCCGAGATCGAGTGCGTTTCGATGATCTGGCCATCGCTGTCTTCCATCAGGTAAGTCCGGTTTCCATGCAGAACACCCGGTGACCCGGCACACAACGGTGCGGCGTGGCGCCCGGTGTCAATGCCCTCTCCGCCACCTTCCACCCCGTGCAGGGCAACGTCAGTGTCGTTTATGAATGGGTAAAACAGGCCAATTGCATTGGAACCGCCACCCACACAAGCCACCAGCGCATCCGGCAGGCGACCGGCCATATCCATGATCTGGCGACGCGTCTCGCGTCCGATGACAGCCTGGAAGTCACGCACCATGGCTGGATAGGGATGCGGCCCCGCCACGGTTCCGATTATATAGAAGGTGTTGTCCACGTTGGTGACCCAGTCACGCATGGCCTCGTTCAGCGCGTCCTTCAGTGTCTTTGAGCCGGAGGTCACCGAGACCACCTCTGCACCCAGCAAGCGCATGCGGTAGACATTGATGGCCTGGCGACGAATGTCCTCTTCACCCATGTAGACGACACATTCCATGCCCATGCGTGCCGCCACTGTTGCAGACGCTACGCCGTGCTGACCGGCACCGGTCTCGGCAATGATGCGCTTTTTCCCCATGCGCTGGGCCAGCAAGGCCTGCCCGACCGTGTTGTTGATCTTGTGCGCACCGGTATGATTCAGATCCTCACGCTTGAGAAAGATGCGCGCACCGCCAACCTGCTTGCTCAGGCGCTCGGCAAAATACAGCGGCGACGGTCGGCCCACGAAGTGAGCGAGATCGGCGTCCAGTTCTGCCTGGAAATCCGGATCTTTCAGGTACTTCTGGTAGGCTTCATTCAATTCGTTAAGCGGCGGCATCAGGGTTTCCGCTACAAAGCGACCACCGTATATACCAAAGTGCCCGCGTTCATCCGGCAGCGGCCCTGCGCCTGTTGCCTGTTCAGTTGGCCGTGTCTGTCCCACTACTGTGTACTCCTTGCATGAATTCATTGATTCTCTCTGCCGACTTGATCCCCCTGGACGACTCAACGCCGCTACTGACATCCACGGCATAGGGCCTGACGGCGCGAATAGCAGCGGCCACATTTTCCGCTGTCAGGCCGCCGGCCAGGATCATCGGTTTGTGTGCGTACCCGGGCACCGTGTCCCAGTCAAAGACCTCGCCGCCGCCACCGTGGGTATCCGGCAGCCAGGCATCCAGCAGGAAGCCGGCGGCGTCCGGATAACTGTCCATCATGGCCACGCTATCGAGGCCGGGGCGCATTGGAACCGACTTTATAAACGGTAATCCATAGTGATTGCACTCGGCGTTCGTCTCCTGACCATGAAACTGTAACAGGCCAAGCGGAACCGATGCGAGCGCCTCGTTTAGCACATCTTCGGCCGCGTTCACAAACAGCCCGGTCACCGTCACAAATGGTGGCACCGAACTGGCAATCTCACGCGCTGTGGCGGTACTGACAAAACGCGGGCTGTCCGGGTAGAACACCAGCCCGATGGCATCTGCGCCGTACTCGACTGCCGCCAGCGCATCTTGCCGGCGGGTAATGCCACATATTTTCACTCGGGTACGCATCCGGACTATCAGGCCATATTATCCACAGAATGACAAATGTAACAGAACCCGCAGGCCGGTCGTGGTTTCACAAAACACGTCACCCGTACACCGGCAACCAGCTCGCGCGTGGTAATGCTAATTCCCCAACATACTCGACACCGACAAGATAGAGACCGCCGGGTGGCGCGTTGACGCCGGCCTGTGTCCGGTCACGTGCATCCAGCACCTCCCTCACCCAATCCGGCGCCTGCTCTCCACGCCCCACGCTGATCAGCATACCGGCAATACAGCGCACCATGTGGTGCAGGAAGGCGTTGGCGACGATGTCGATATAGACCCATTCACCGGAGCGCGACAGGTCGAGCCGGTAAACCGTGCGTACCGGGCTCTTTGCCTGGCAGGCTGCCGCCCGCAACGACGTGAAATCATGCTCCCCGAGCAGGTGCTGTGCCGCGGCCTGCATCAGACCGTCATCCAGAGGCAGCCGCTCCTGGCAGACGCGCTGTCTTAGCAGCGCGGAAGCTGCGGTGCCATTGTGGATGACATAACGATAATGACGTCGCCGCGCCGAAAAGCGCGCATGAAAATCATCCCCGGTCTGCATGGCCCACTGTATGCGGGCATCCGCCGGCAGATGAGAATTGGCACCGCGTACCCAGTTACCCGGGTTGCGCAAGGCATCAGTATCAAAGTGAATCACCTGTGCCGTGGCATGGACGCCGGTATCAGTACGCCCGGCACAGACGACATGAACGGCATGGTCTGCCACACGTGCCACGGCTGTTTCAACGCAGCCCTGTACCGTGCGTCCACGGCTCTGGCGTTGCCAGCCCAGGAAATCCGCGCCATCGTATTCTACTCCCAGGGCAATACGCATTATGCTTGGCTGGCAGCTATCTGTTCTGGGAGGCTAGCTGGAGATATTGGCAGGGAGTGCCGGCGAAACGCTTGCAGTAATATGACGGGTAACGGTGCACGCAGGCTCAGGCAAGCCGCGCAATAATCTTCTCGGCTTCCTGCTTCTGACCCGCGTTGCCCTCATGTATGACTTCCCCGAGGATGCTGCGAGCACTCTCCTGGTCATCCATGTCGATATAGGCACGGGCAAGATCGAGCTTGGTAGTTACCTCGTCTTCACTCGCAAGCACCCCCTCCTGCAAGTCTTCTTCATCTGCACCGGCATCGTCCATGCCGAACTCGACACTGTCCGGGAGGTTGCCATTATTCTCGCCCGTTTCCGGCAAGTGGTCCATGCCGGACAGATCCATGTCAAAATCAGCGCCACTGTCAGCATCTGACACGAACAGCTCATTGCCGGGCGCCAGGGCCTTACCCATCTCTGCCACCTTCAGCCAGCGGCTGTCATCGACCGTCACACTGTCGCGATAATCGCTGGCCGCCTGTTCAAATGCTGCAACGTTTCCGGCGGCATGATAAACCTCCAGCAACTTTAACCGGTAGGCGTCATTACCCGGATCATCCTGCAGGGCTGCCTGCAGCACTTCCTCGGCCTGCTGAATCCTGCCATAGGCAAGGTACACGTCCGCCTCCGTCAGCGCGTCGTGCTCACCGGCGTGTTCAGGCTGCTCCTGTGCATCATCCCAACTGTGTTCTTGAATATTTATTGACGGTGTATCTTGTGGCACGTCATCGAACGCTTCACGGTCGAGGCGATCCCCCAGGTTCAGATCGTCATCGAACATGCCGGCCTGGCTTTTCTGACGATTGGCGGCCCACAGAAAACCGCCCAGCAGTATCGCGACCAGCACGCCGGCACCGGCAAGCAGCGGATTGTCCATCAATTTGCCCATGATGCCGGGTGATTTTTCATCTGCAGCCATGGGTGCAGGTTCGGAAATATCCGGCTCACCGGCGGCTGCACCGGAGAGCGGCTCTTGCCCTGCCCCGCTCTGCATCTGGGCCAGCGTATCGTCTTTCAGTTCCAGCAGCCGCTTCATGGTGTCGATTTGCCGTTCCAGTTCTTCAACACGTGATCGCAGTTCGCGTGACTGGGCCTGTCCGGCCTCGGCCTCCTCGGTTGCCAGCGTCAGCTGCATGTTGAGATCGGCGACACTGCCCGGTTCGACTTCGGCATCAACCGTCTCGCCCGGGGCAGCCGCACCGGCAATACTGCCCTCTTCCGGCACAACCAGTGACAGGCGCGACTCGGCGATCTGTGTATCAGCTGCGGGTGGCTGTACCGCTTCCTGTACTGCATCTGTGGAGGGGGCTGCGTCAGCAGACGCTGCAGCGGGTGACTCAACCGGCGCCACTGGCTCCGGAATGGCAACCGCAGTATTGGCAGCCTCCCAATCACTGTACTGTCGGCGGCTTTCGGCAAGCGCTTCGCGCGCACTCATGGAAAGGATATCGTCCCTGCCCGGCAGCTTCAGGGTGGCACCTGCCTTCATATTATTAATGTTGTTGTTAATAAAGGCATCTGGATTAGCGCGCAGCAGTGCCTGCATCATCTGGTGCATGGACACGTCGGCGCCCGGACGCGTCCGCTCCGCAATGCTCCACAGTGTGTCGCTACGACGGATAGGACCGTATTCGTTAGCCGTGACTGATGCCACCGGGACCACGGCAGGTGCGGTCGCAGTGGAGGTAGTTGCCGGAGGCGGACTGATCTGGCGGGCCGGTTGCGGCGTGGCCGCACGGGTTACGGGAGCCTGCGGGACTGCCGGTATCGCCGGCATGGTAACGGGGGGGTCGACCAGTACGGTGTATTCGCGCAGCAGGCGCCCCTTTGGCCATTCGAGTTCCAGCAGGAATTCGAGGTAGGGCTCTTGGACCGCCTCGGAGCCGGTGATTCGCACCACGGCCCTGCCGGTCGTGTCGCGCTCGACGGTGAAATGGAAATCGGCCAGTAGCGCCGCCTTGGACAGGCCGGCGCGCTGATGAGCCTGCAAAGAAGCCAGTGACACCTCGACATCGCCCAAATCGGTTTTCGCGGCAGATGTCAGGGTAATAACGGCCTGCATCGGCTGGTTAAGTGCCGACTGCATATCGATTTCGCCCAGGCCCAGGGCAGACAAACGGGGTGATGCGAGAACCAGAAATGTCGCAACGACGACCGATTTTCTGAACATACCGGAATACCCTCTGGGTTGATCTATCCCTGTGATGTCAGTGAGCATCAACAGGTTGCTGGCATGGTGGCAGACTATAACTTACAAATACTCATTAACCAATATTTCAGCGATCTGGACACTGTTCAGCGCCGCACCCTTGCGCACGTTATCGGCAACCACCCAGAGGTCCAGCCCCTGTGGATGGGATATATCCTCACGTATGCGGCCCACGTACACCGGGTCATGCCGGGCACCCTCGGTCACGGCCGTCGGGTAACCCCCGTCCCTGTGTTCGTCCATGACCACCACGCCGGGCGCCTGCTCCAGCAGTTCACGCGCCTGTTGTGCAGTCAACTTTGCACGGGTCTCGATATGCACCGCCTCGGAATGACCATAAAATACCGGTACGCGGACCGCGGTCGGGTTCACCTGTATCGACTTGTCACCCATGATCTTCTGCGTCTCCCACACCATTTTCATTTCTTCCTTGGTGTAACCGTTATCCTGAAAGACATCGATCTGCGGCAGCACATTGAAGGCAATCTGACGCGGGTATACCTTAGCCACGGCATCGCGGCCATTCAGTAATTCGGCTGTCTGGCTGGCCAGTTCCTCGATAGCCTCCTTGCCGGTGCCGGACACGGCCTGGTAGGTACAGACATTGATGCGCTCTATACCGGCCGCATCATGCAGCGGCTTGAGCGCCACCAGCATCTGGATGGTTGAGCAATTCGGGTTGGCGATAATACCGTGGCGGCGATAATCGGCAATTGCCTGCGGATTAACTTCCGGCACCACCAGCGGAATTTCGTCGTCGTAACGGTACTGCGAGGTGTTATCAATGACCACGCAACCGGCCGCGGCCGCAATCGGAGCAAATTTCTCCGAGATGGACGCGCCGGCGGAAAACAGTCCGATCTGCACGCTGGAAAAGTCGAAGGTTGACAGATCCTGTACCGTGAGGTGTTTACCCCGGAACGGTATTCTTTTACCCGCCGAGCGTTCGCTGGCCAGCGGATACACGTTATCAACCGGAAAATCCCTCTGTTCAAGGATCTCCAGCATGGTTTCGCCGACGGCGCCGGTCGCGCCGACAACCGCTACATTATATTTGGCTGACATATTGCTTTGTTACCTGACTATGAAATTAAACTGCCTGCTCACGCAACGCGGCCACCACCGCATCGCCCATTTCCGCCGTACCCACCGTGCGCATGCCCGCCGAATCGATATCCGGCGTTCGCAGGCCATCATCCAGCACCCGGCCAACCGCCTGCTCGATACGATCAGCGAGTACCGTCTGATCGAGGCTGTAACGCAGCATCATGGCCAGAGACAGGATGGTTGCCAGCGGGTTGGCGACACCCTGACCCGCAATGTCCGGTGCTGAACCATGGATCGGCTCATACATACCGCGCGCATTACTATCCAGTGATGCTGACGGCAGCATACCGATGGAACCGGTCAGCATGGCCGCTGCATCGGAAAGAATATCGCCAAACATATTCCCGGTCACCATGACATCAAACTGCTTGGGTGCGCGCACCAGTTGCATGGCAGCATTATCAACATACATGTGTGACAACTCCACGTCTGTGAAATCGTCCGCGATACGGTTAATTACCTGGCGCCACAGTTCACTGCATTCCAGCACGTTGGCCTTGTCCACCGAGCACAGTCGGCCGGACCGCTTGCGGGCGATTTCGAAGGCGGAACGTCCGATGCGCTCGATCTCGTCCTCGCTGTAAACCAGTGTATTGAA
>Ga0224514_10000149_pt1 | contig 23165 bp, 34 predicted proteins | sample SF_May12_sed_USG_3_FD_169107 | JGI IMG/M metagenome (GOLD analysis project Ga0224514, IMG submission 169107) | Sediment microbial communities from San Francisco Bay, California, United States - SF_May12_sed_USGS_24 | ecosystem: Environmental > Aquatic > Marine > Sediment | place: USA... | reverse complement strand
CCTGCTGCTCTCTTTGCATCTGTAATTGTCTTTCAAATTGGTATGGCTGCAAGGCCGCTCCTCCAGCCCCCAAAAGTCCTAACCTTGGAGCCGCAAAGCCCTGTAAGCCCCCTAGACGTTGTTGACCGAGACCTCCCAAGAGAGCTCGTCTTTGACCTGCAAGCCCCACAGCTTGCCCTAGAGCCCCCCTCCTAGCTTCTTCACGAGTTAAGGCAGCCTGCCTACCAAACCTAGCCGTCGTCTCAAGCCCTGGAGTAGACAAAAGGGCTCCAGGTCCTAATCTACGCGCAAGATGTTCTTCAACAGCCGTCCTCTGCGCTGCTAAATCAGCCTCAAGTGCCGGACTTACAGGAAGCTCCCCTCTGAGGGCCTGTAGCGCCCTCTGCTCAAGTAATCTCTGCAATTCATCCTGCTGCTCTATGCGTTCAAGCCCACCTTCAGGAGTTCTACGCAACCCTAACTCTTCAAGAGCAAATGGACTTACTTGTTCCTGCTCTGCTACCGCACGCTTTAATTGCTCAAGCTGAATATTTTGTATTTCCTGCTCAGGTGTTGGGCCTCGTGCGGTCTGCATTTGAGTTCGGATATTTTCTACTGCCTTGCTGAATATTCCCATAACACCCCTCCTACCTTACCTGTTCGGTGTAAACTTTTTCAGGCCAATCAGGGTTTTTCTCCCTCTCTGCCTTGTTAAGCTCATAACAAGTAATAAAAAAAATAGTCAATCCTATCATTATTCCTATACCAAAATCTCTTAATATCATATCGCCTCCTATACTTGTGCGTCTTCCAAGGCTTTAACCCTGCCTTGCAAGTCTTCAAGCTTTTCCTTATCACTTAATCCAACAGGCTCATCGGTAAAGACGACAGCCTTTTCACGGATATCTTGGCCTTGATCGTCTTGGCCTGCACTGTGGTCTTCTTCTTCGCAAATTCTAAGCCCTGCATTATTGGCTATTGCTATGGTTTTCTCTTCTTCTGTTGTATAAACCACTCTTACTTTCATAAAGCCTCCTTAATAACTAATATGTTGTGCGGTAGGGAAGGCAACATCACCACAAACTTTAAAGTCATTAACATAACCCGTACCAGTAACTGTACGCCAGTGATATATTTGAACCAAATCCCCGTCACTCCAACCCGCGATATCTTCCGAAAAAGTTACATCTGTTGTCGAAGTAGTAGACTGTGAAGTTCCAACAGCCGTACCATTTCGCCTGACTTGTCCGTGCGCTGTTGCTCCACCGGCAGCCCTTAAATCAAACTTTATTCTAAGCGTCCCCTTACCTTTAATTATAGCTTCCATTACCTTGACGTTAGCGGAAGTTACAGTGCTATATTCCGTAGTATCTTTATAGGAAATATAATCACCAGCGGCGATAGTAATGACTTTTTCAATGACCGCCTCACCATCAGCCCGACTATAATTCGTACAGCGCCAGTCGCCAGAAGCATACTCCACAAACTCGGCTTCATCTCCTGCTGCGGTAGTAATATTAGCTCCCCCAGGCAATATCAGGTCAGTTGCATGGTGAGTAAGGGTAAGCGCGGCATCAAAGTGCAATTTTACCACCGTACCAATACCTTTTGTGGCAATAGATGTTATCGCTGTAGTCCCTGTAACATCAAAGTAATTACCATCATCACCAATAACCAGCGTTGTAGTAGAAGCAATATCTGCACCTTTCGCCCATTTAACTAAATTGTTAAACTCTGCTACGTTATTAAACACCCTGCTACTTCCTATATCAGAGCTATCCGCAAAAATATACCAATTACTTCCATCACTTCGCACCGCTACATAGCCATATTGAGATGAGGCAGAGATTAAGACATTTAAGTTGCCGTCTATCGTTTCACTCCCAGCCCCCTCTATTGTAACTGCATTTGTAGCACTGTCAATTTTCTTAAAGATAAACTCTTTATCCCTCAGACCTACCGCTGAAGGCAGTGTCAAAGTAAACGCCCCTGCTGTCGTATCACAAAGAATAATTTTATCAGTAACAACCACAGTATATGCTGCCGTCTTAGTCTTCAAATCAGGATATTTATACCAATGACTCGCAGGCGTCGCATCAGAACTATGTAAAATTTGTTGAATAACATACCGTATACTCTCAATCTCATCCTCTAAAGATGTCGCAAGCTGCTCAGTTGCTGCTGTATATGGGTCTCTCTGCACCTGCATCGCCGCAACGTCAGCCGAAGCGTCATCTAGCCCTGCCGGAGTAAAGTTTGTCAAAACATCGTTGAAGTTAGCCATTACTTCATCGGCATCTGCTGTAGTCCCGTTTGTTAACGTATTTGTATAAGAAAAATTACCTGCCATAATATCCTCCTATGCCGCCGGCCTTTTACCTAAAGCCTTATAATCTATTTGTTCCTTGCTCATAAAGAAACCTTCATCGACATTTTCATTATAAAATTCAAACTGTATACGCTTCCCCGTAGTTCCTATGTCAAAAGTCTTCTCAATTAACTCCTTCTTAGATCCCCATGCAAAAGCCCCCCAATTAGCACCTCCCCACACTTCCGTTGAACCAATCATATTCAGTGTTTGAGAGGTTTTCTTTATACCATCTACCCATATATCTACATTAATATCAAAATCACCCTTGGCCTGCACTATTCCCCACCCACGTAGGTATTTTTTAGTCAATCGTACAAGAGATAAACCCTGAGCGTCCTGAAAAGGCATATTAGGGGTCTTTATAGAGGCGCGATACCCATTACTATTATCATTGACACTCTCCTCATTCAGCTTCCAAACAAAACCAGAATAGCCCCCTGTGTATATTTTAAAGCTCCCTGCTGCTGCTTTAAATAATGCAGAAGAGGACGCAGAGAATCCAGACACGCTTGTAAGATTATCATGTATCATCCAGCCTTGCTGCGGCCCCCTGTCGATATAATAGACAAGAGCTCTATCAATCTGTGTCTGTCCCGTTCTTACAACAAAGAAATATATTGCACGAAGAACAGGGTCATACACTCCATGAAAATCATCTACAAGAGAAAGATTACACTCCTCCCTAATCCACGTATCAATAAACGCCGGACGAGCAATAGATGCTTGCTGGTAGTCTCCGTAGGATTCCGCCGCAATAACAGAATAAATATCCCCATCCTCGGTCATAGCCACAAGGTCATTCGGGGTTTTTATAAGAACTCTTCCGTGGGCTGCGCCGTCACCCCACTGTGCCTGAGAATATCCCCAATTAGCCGTATCAGTATCTGTATCATCAAGGATATAAGCGCGAGTCTTACTAAACAAGATAAGCCTATCTCCAAACTCAATACCCCCTACGATACCATCACCATCCCCTGTTTCTATATAAATACTTCCACTACCCGCACCGGTAAAAGTTGCATCTGTAACCCCATTGTTAAGCGTTGAATAATAAAGCCTGCTAGGGTCGTTAGCTATTCCAAGAGCAAACATTCTTTCAGAAAGCCCTCTACCGTGTTTGATGAAATATGAAGGATAATTACCGCTAGACCATGCTCCAGGCAAACTACCAAGATCGCTTGTATCCCCTGAGCCGGTCCAAAGTTGAGGGGTATCTGCGCCATTGACAGCGTATAACTTATTGTTCATAACCTCAAAATTGGTCTGTCTGTTAGCAGTCAGCCCTGTTTTAATAGTGTTGCTTTCATCTCTATAGAGGTTCCCATCAGAGGTAGCCATTACCATAAACTGATTCCCATTCCTTAGAATAAAATCATAGAGCCCCATAATGCGTGGCAGCCCCGGGATAACAGTTGTATTAACGTGGGCCGTCCCTCCACGCGTTCCTCTACCCCTAACATGAAGGTCAATATTACGAGTACCATCGACCATCATTACAGGCGAGATATCGTCAGTATTAGGTGCAAAAGTAAGGCCCCCTCCGCTGAAAGGAATATCAAATGTCTTGCCGCTATAACTCATTACACGTCCTTCTTCTTAACCCAAGAACCGCCGGCTGCTTGTTTTTTAACATAAGTCCCGCTAGAGGCTTCCTTTGCCACCCAAATACCACCCGCAGGCTGCTTCCCTATCCAAGGGTCTTTCACTTCTTTTGGTAGAAATGTCCGCGGAGGTCCGGGTAAACCTAGTGCTGTATATACCGTAATCATACTATTATAAACTCATCTCCCGCAGATGGCGCCTCTGTTACTTGTGTAAACGTTAACAGCTTTGTGCTGCCGGTATAATCTGTTACATCTGTCGCCTGCCCCTTGAGAGCCCCCGTTGTCCATTTGATTATCTGCCCGTTGTAATGGTCGTCCGTGGACTCCGTAAGGTCTGTTGTCATCTGCGTTACAGAAAGAGTGCCTGCGATAGCTGCGCCAGCTGTGACAGCTCGTTGTTGATTGTTTAGAACTTCACCTACAGTCCCTACTGTCGTATGTCCCGAAGTTGCTTCATCCAATACCCCAGCCGCTACCTGTGATTTATCTATTCTGGCATCATCTGAAACCGTAGTAGTGGCAGAATTATCTTCAAGAGTTAAATTGCCTCGTATTGCAATAGTCCCGCCAACACAATTAGGATTTAAAATAACATTACCATCTCCTTCGACGCTCACATTGTCAGTGCCAAGTTGACCAAGATTTTTAAATTCCATGCCGCCGGCATACTTCCTCAGATTAACATTGGTATCGCCAATAGCTGCACCTACATCTATCGAAGGAGTAGTCACGCCAGCAACTTCCGAATGGCAATCGTACCAGAAATAATTACCTGCCCCACCTAAAACAATGTCTCCGCTAAAACCGCAGAGATACATCGTGCAAGGTGGCACTGTAACTCCATTGACATCGCAATGCTCAAACTTAGGTTTGACTGCACCGGTACCAACACCACTCACATCTGCGCCATGTATGAATGTGCCGCTGATACTTTGTCCTCCGAGGGCAAGTGTCCAACTCTCACCCCAAAATTCTTGATTTTCCTGAGAAGCCACAAAGGTTATAGAAGACCCTGATATAACCTTAAACCTGGATATACCTAAAGCCGCAGCTAAAGTGTTGGCGTCTGCTATGCTATCAACAGGATTATCAAGCGTTCCATTAACATAATTTTCCGTTCCAGCTGTACCGTTCACGGTGTCTATATAAATAAAACCACCCTCATATCCAGGGTTCTCCCTGAGCTCCCTAAGTATTTTAGCCGCAGAGTTGTTTACATTATGTGCACCAGATGTAATTACTTCATCCCAATTAAGGTCAATCAGGGTATCTGAGTCATACCTAGGTTCATCTGCTATTGTCATACCTGAGCCATTATTAGTGAGCTCAAACAATCCTCTAATAGCCACCGTTCCACCCACACAGTTAGCATTAAGAATAACCTGTCCAAAACCCTCTATACTCGCATTATCTGTTCCAGCTTGACCTAAGTTCCTAAGGTCTATACCACCAGAATAAGCTCTTACATTAAGATTAACGTTAGCCACAGCCACACCTGTATCAATTACAGGAGATGACGTCCCTGCTATCCCTGAATGGCAGTTGGCGAGATAGTAGCTTCCAGCAGCTGAAAAAGTTATCGTTCCGCTTAGCCTGCAATTTGTGGCATGGAACGTCGACAAAGTAACCGTGCCTATATCGCAATTTTCAAAATGAAACTCCGTGCCGGTACCAATTCCAGATACATCAGCACCTTCAAAATGAGAGCCACTTACATCTTGCCCTCCAAGAGCCAATGTCCACCTATCTCCAAAGAAAACCTTATTACTCGTAGTTGTAGTCAATGTAATAGTTGAACCGTTTATAACGGTAAAACGAGTCATATTTAAACTAGTCGCTAGGGTCAACGCATCTGCCAACGATGCAACAGGGTTTTCGACAGTCCCATTTTCGTAGTCAACTGTGCCGGCAGTGCCATTTACAGTATCTATCCAGATAGAACCATTTTCATACCCCTGGAACTCCTGTATACCTCTAAGCCTTCTTCCTGCGCTAGTTGCTATATTGTGGGTTGCGCCCGTAAGGGCCCTATCCCAAACGCCTTCACCTATAAAAGGATGCTCCGCGCTTGCATTAGCATAAGTTTCAATGATTATAGTCCTATCAAGCCAAACCTTGGTAGCTGTTTGGTCTACGACATAAATGACTATCCTCGCGGCCTGCATCTCTGTTGCAGTGAGCGCCAAGGAATATCCCTGCCCTTCATCTGTAAAACCATTAGTCGTGTTTGCCTCAGCACCTTCATCCTTCATTATCTTGGTATCACCTGAAGCATGAACGGCGTCTACTCGGAAATCTACGCCATCAACTTCAAAGAGGTCAAAGTTAATCGTTGTAGCCACCCCGTACCTTCGTAAATATGCCATTAATAACCCTCTATTCTGCGTCTAAAGATTGCTGGTGAAGTTAGTTGTAAATCAAGTTGATTAGTATAACCACTTATAGCTTGAGTTCCAGCATCCCCCCAAGATTGGGTGCCGTAAGAATATCGCATTTTTTTAATACTAGAGTGGAGGGTTATACTCAGAGTATATACCAGGGTAGTCTTCAAACTATCGGAATAAATTTCAAGGTAAAGAGTCCCGTAAGTACCTACCCCCGGATCCCTATAAAAAGTTCCGTAATATGGAGTGCCCCAAGAAGCACCATTCCAATTATCTACATATACTGATGCTCCATCAACTTCATAAATAATAATCCTCATAAAAGATGAGGATGCGGCACTTATATCTATCGCAAAGGTATCTGCCAGATAAACACTACCATCTCTAAACGGCCCTAAAGAAGTAGATAAAGAATGAACTACACACCTAGCATCAGTATCAATATAAGTGCCGCTAAACTCTACCAAGTGTTCAAAATCACCATCGAAGAAATCGACCCCTTTATCATCATAGATATAAGAATCTTCACCCTTTTGTAAAGCAGTGACAGTTATCTTCTCACCATCACCAGAAATAGTGTATCTACTATTGGGGTCTACTTCAGTATAAGAGTTAAAATCTTCAAAAGCCATTAACTTATATCCTTATCTAAATCAGCGTTCATAGGGTTATCTGTTTTATAGCCCCGCAAGATAGCTTGCTGTTCTTCCTCTGTGTTGGCCTCGTTAGCTCTAAAAGCCTCCAGCAGTGGGTTCCTTAAAAAGTGAACAGCCTTCATAACTCTCCGGTAAGCAGCCAAGTCACCCACTACATTAAAACGCAGCCTGTTCTGTTCTTCGAGTCCTACAAGATAAGCCAGCTTCTCATCGTCTGTGTAGCTATCTAAACTTTTTATAGTCGCTAAATCAGTCATTAATAATCCAACACTCGTGCTTGTAAGTTTGTTAAATCCATTCCGTACTGTTCTCTGGCTATTACGCCCTGTAACTCTGTTAAGTATTCTCCGCGCACACGCTCTGCGCGATCATCGTCATCTGCTTGTAATTGTTTTAATTCAACCCCTTTAACCCAGAGATTACGCCACCTCTGGTAAAGTGTGGACATTAGCGTACTAGACAAATCCAGTTTCATAAGGTTAGCGTAATAGCGAAGTTGCAAGGAATATGGCACAGCATCTGCGCGATACGGCACAGGGTAAATAATAATCTCCCCATTGTCGACATCTCCTATCGGAGCGTAAACCGAAGGCTCGCCTTGCTTGGTGGGAACATCAATACTGTCTACATTCCATATAGGCTCCTGACTCATCGGAGTAGAAGTATCTATTACCATATACTTAGAGGTGCCATTGGGGGCTGTATCAAAATCAGGAGAAACCCCAGCCACCTTCGTTGTTTCGTCGTAAGTTACACATTGAGACATACTTCCTAACCCCGTTCCCGAATATATTAAAATGCTCTTACCTATTATTGTACTCTCCGCGATATCTTCATCAGCAGCGAGAGTTATACTATTAACAGTGCCGGCCTGAGATGTTCCAACATGGCTCCCGTAAAGACGATTCATAACCATGTCGCTCGAATAGTCTGTAGGCAGCGCATATCTGGAAAGCCCCTGGGTCAAAACAAGGATAGACGTCGTTTGAAGACTTTTTATCTTCTTAGCACTTGTAAAGACGTCATTCTTTATCTCTTCCATAAACTGGTCTTGAGCGCGCGTAAGCTCAGAAGCAGAAGGAGAAAAATGTCCGGCCTTTTTAAGCCCTTCAGTGGTAAGCGAAACAAGAGTAGGGGCGGTTGGAACAGCCATTACATTAACCTCCTATTTTCTTCTGCCGGCTTAGATTGTTTAAGTTCAAGAGACCTATACGCTTCTACCCAACGATGGTATTGTGATTCTATATCAAAATTCTTCTTCATATCTCTATTGGCCTCACCGGCTATCTTATTCCTAAGCAATTTATCTTCTATTAGAAGGCTAAGCCCCTCGACCCATGCTTCAGGGTCATTATCTTGCACCCAAACGCCATTACTTTCTGTAGCCCACTCCTTGTAAGGGGAAACATAACTCGCCACGCAGGGGACCTCTAAGGCGCTCATCTCAATCCATTTAAGATTGCTCTTACATTCACTAAACGAATTGGGATGGAGAGGTATCAGCCCGATGTCAGCATCAAGCTGAGCGACCTTGTAAGAATACGCGGGAGTCGGGACCCACGGATGATACTCAATCCTGTCGGGAGGAATATCCTTAATAGTCCCGTCAAACTTTTCCCCCAAAAGAACAAGTTTTACATTTGGATATTTATTTATAATCTTTTTTAGGGGCTCGGCAATTAAAACCCAATCCTCATAGTGAGAACTACCGCCGGCCCAAAAGAGCCTAACTTCATCCTTATTTTTTCTAACTACCGGCAACTTTCTCCAAAGATTGAGGTCAAGACAGTTAGGTAAAACCCTTACATTGTCGTTAAATTCACTCAAAGTCCTCGCAAGAATATCTGTGGTTGTTGTAACCATATCAGCTTCTTTAAGGCCCAACTTTGTGAGATTCATCTTCTCCTTGTTCGCCTTTATATCAATATTCTGTCCGTCTATCCAAACAGGGATAATCTTGCCTTGAGGATCTTGAATCCTCACCTCTTCCGTGCCAAAATACTTATAACTATCAGAAAGAGGCGATACCGCGAATGAATTGTCATCAAAGTCCGTCACGACCTTCTTACCTTGTTTCTTTAGCTCCCTTGCTAAAGCTATAAAGCGCGCATCAGACAATCTGGGGATAAAGACTGTCTCGGCACCGGTAAGGCCGGCCTCCAAGTGTTCGTCGCTTTCTCCGCTCTTTAGCTTATAGGTCTGATGCGGGGTATACCTACTCATCGCAGTAAAAGGCAGTTCTGCCCTGTAATACCCACAAGCCCCATCATCTCTTAAAAAATAAGCTATCTTCATTTTTTTAAATCCACCCTAAGAAATCTGTTTATCGGCTGTTGATTAAACCAACTAAACCCTTTAATTCCGTAAGTCTTACCATACCCTTCATACAAGCCCTCGCCTGTCACAAAATACCTAAATGAATTTTCTGTGAAAAACCTTACATGAGTCGGGTCCTGAAAAGCCTCCGCGTAAGGGAAAATTGGCACTTCTATTCTTAAAAACCCTCCAGGCTTAAGAACTCTATGAATCTCGTTCATAAGAGGAAGAAGGTTCTTGATATGCTCAAGTAAATGAATAGCCATCACTTCGGAACACGAGTCGTCTTCAAAAGGCAACTTACCCTTCTCAAGGTCGCAATGGACAATACCCTCTTTTTCGATATTCCCATCGTTAATGTCAAGGTTTACCCAGCCGTCCTTAATATCATTACCACAGCCGAGATGGACCTTATGGCCCTTGCCTTCGATAAGGTCAAGATCCTTGTCCTTCCCTCCGTCTATTACCGCCAAATTTTCTTTTGGCCTTGATGCTGTTTTATTTGTTCTGCCTCGTTTTGCCACATTACACCCCCTTCTTTACAGTCATACAGAGTTTGCCAGTATCGGTTTGCAAGAATTTTCTCATCATGTACTCGTCTCGGAGAAATCCTGGGTGATTTTTTTCAGCCTCAACCGCTACAAGGACTGGAATCCTCGCTATTCTCCGCATATTCCTATCCCCAGTCCACCCATTACCAAAACTTTCACGTTCTTTATGATTGGCAGAAAATATAGGAGTCACATTCTCAACATGAGTCGATTTAATGTGTTCCTCACTAAATTCTACATCCGCTAACCCCTCGATGAGTTTTTTTCTTGATTTGATTATTGGCATCTTTCCTCCTTAGCCCGAAAGGGGAGAGGGGGCTATGCACCCCCTCTAACCGCCCTACGAGGTTGTTAGGTCCTTAATCTGACCGCTACCTTTCTCCTGAAGTGACTCAAAAGTAAGCTCGGCCTCTAGCATGAACTTAGAACTTGCTCCGGTTCTTGCCAGCATTTCCGACTGGATAGGTCTTAGCCATGCCTTCTTCCAAAGGTCCATGTCGCCAAGCACCATCAACTCGTCCGGTGTCGTGGTATTTATCTGATGATGCAACCTTACCTGAAGTTGACCAAAGTCAGACTGGTAAACATCAACAGCCGCGGTAAGTTGCTTCTTCTCAGCCATGATTTCACGAGTATTCGTAGTGAAAGCGCTGATTGTCCTCTTCTGAAACGCCCCACAAAGAACAACAGAAGGTTCACCACCTGCCGCCCATATTGTCTGTAGGTTGTTGTTTAGAATGGTCTCGGTAAGCAATCTGGCTGCGGTAGCCGTATCTACATTAGTGGTTATCCAACCAGCAAGCCCTTGAAGGGTACGCGCCGTACCGGAAGCACCACTAGCAGATGCGGTATTGATGACCAAAGCATACTCGATATCACGAGCGAGCTCTTTGAGATGTTTGGTCTTCTGGTAAGCAACCTCAGATTCACGGCCAGCCTTATCAATGGCCTCCTGCGTATCTGTGATTTGCCACACCTTACGAAGTATCTGGGTATAATTACCCAGCCTTGTCGTAGGCGTAATTGCTACATTAGCCGCGTCATCACCCTCAATAACCGCGTTCGCAGCAGCAGAGGCAAGAGCGTCTGTCTGCCACTCGTGAAATGTAGCCGTTGCCCTACCGCTACCTGTATTACTCGTAACCCAGGTATCAACAGGGTCTATATTTGTTATCACATCAATCAGGTCTTCACGATTACCGATTGACTGATAAGTTTGAAAGGTATCTGTTGGCACTGCCATAATAATTCTCCTTTTATCAGGAAGTCAGAGGGCAGGCAACCAGAATACTTACAACTTTGCTTCTCTCATGTATTCTGCCCAATCCCGCGTCCTTCCTGTTTCCATTGCCTTAGCACGTAGAGCTTTCAGTTTTGCAGACTGACCTTCATCTACAGGCGCTGACGGCCTTCCACCTCCACTCTCTATAGGAGCTACAGGTGGCGCTGGCCTCATATCCTTGGGTTCTGCCGGTGCGCTTGGCTCAGCAGGTTTTATCGGATTAAGAAGTTTCAAGGTCTTGTATTGATTCTCATAGAAATCAAAAGTACGAGCCTTGATTTGTTCCTCTACCGGCAAGCTAAACACGTGTTCTTCAATTATCGGCACATAATCCATAAAATCCGTAAGGCCTCTCTCTTTAAGATTAGCATCAAGGGCTTTTATGTCGTGCTGATATTGAATCTCACCAACAGCAGGCGCGGCACCAGCCAACTGAGTTTCAAGAGTGGTAATCTTGTCTACAAGTGGCTTTGTCTGCGCTTGTATCTTAGCGAGTATTTCCGCGTCCTCATCTGGATATAAAGCGTCTAGAGGCTCTTGAGGAGGGGGCGCCTGTGCTGCCGCTTTCTTCTCTTCAAGCTCCTTAGCCGCTGCTGCTATAGCCTGTCCTTTTTTGGTCAAATGACTTTCTAACTGATAGCCTTTAAGTACGTCCTTTAGCGGTTTTTCGATTTTAACACCATCAACATTCGTCATAATCAAAGCATCTCCATATTCATCTAGTGAAAGATGTTTGGGTGATGCCGGTGGCGAAGTCGGTGCTTGCTCCTCCTTAGTCTCTGGAGTTCCTTCAGGTTCTTCCTGAGTCGCGCCTTCTATCTCAACTGCTTCCGGTGGAGTAATCTCGCCTTCTGGCTGTTGGAAATCAGGGAACAACGCATCAGTGGTTCCTGCCTCCGGTACTGCTGGGTCCGGTATAGCCTCGGCTCCTTCTGTAACCGGTGCCGGTGCTTCTACCGTTGTCGCTCCTTCTGTTGGAGTAGACTTGGTCTTCTTCTTACTCATTATTCATCCTCCTGTTCGTGGGTAGAATTTTTTATTTGTTCTTTTGCGTAATAACCTTCTTGAATCATCCTTTTTAGCTCATCATCTATCCTGTCTAGCATCTTACTCATCTGTTGAGCCTCTATAATCCCAATTGTATCTTCAGGGTCAACCTTCTTAAAAACCTCAAAAGCCCCTCTATCCAGTGGTTCAAGGATCTTCTCTACAAACACAGCAAAATCCCCACTTCTCTTAAGATTCTCCAGAGCGTCGCCTGTTCTAGAAGCCTCTTCGTATGCTTTTAAATCCTCTGTTGGAAAATCAACCACCACCTACTCCTTCCGGACTAAAAGGGAGCACATTAGCCTCAACATCCGCAGGCAACCTCGCTTGGCTACCTACACCTGGTACCCCCGCTCCGCCTTCAGCTGGCAAAGGCTGTTGCCCTTTAATAGTAAACGCCGACATGTCTTTTTCCCCTAAGACCTTTAAAATCTCTTCGTATATCTTAATGCTATCTATAAACTGAGCATCCTCTTCACTTACAACCCCTAATTGTAACATTTGCGCCGTAGACTGGTTAATCAGCGGGGCCCTATCAAGCATCATAAAGAACTTGTTTATCTGAGCGGCCTTGGTAACACCTGTATTGGCGACAAGCTCAAAGTCCCCCTGAATAAATTCACGCGTCGGGATATCATCATCCAAAAATTGCCAGCCGAGTACACGACCTGTGACCATCTCAATAAATTCGTCTGTCACATACTTTTGCTCCAAACGTAATAACATCTGGAATGTAGGAATAAAAAACGTCTCGCCAAGATTGGCAATTACCTGCTCAATTTTCTTATTAGCATTACGCACCCTTGATGTTACGCCGGTTGCTGTATCGTCCCTAAGAGGCGCAATCCCCTGAAGGTCGGGAGGAATTGAGGTAACCTCGAAAATATCCCTGTCCGTCCTTTCCTGTTCTATAACTGAAGCTGATGTCGGGTCCGAAATATCTAGCTCTCTAACCGAAGATGGCGAGATGTCATCCCCAAGGACCAACTTCCCTGCTTTCCTGTTTGAAAGCCCTATCAAGTCCAAGTTAGCGTTACGACTCGCCAACAACGGCTTTCTTATGGCAAGAGCTACAGCTTCACGCCTCTGATTCCTAAGAGCGTTTGTCTCTCTCTGTAGCCCCCCCATGAGCTCAGGAACATCCTTACCATACATCTGGTGGGGTTCGGGGAAGCCCTGACCCACTACAAATGGTGGTCGGTTGTAATCTTCGCCATCATGCTCATATGGGAGGTCGTTCTCTTCAACGTCCCTGATAAGGACTTGAGGGCCCCTCTCGTCACCCGCCATAAGATATGAACAGCTCTCCAAGAAACCATCGCTATCCACGTCAAGAAAGTCCCAAATCTCAAAAACATAAACCCCGCCCTGCTCGTCCACCATATTCGTGCTATCTTTAGTAAACGGTGATTGTAGTGAAGTATTTTGGTTCGCGGCCCTTTGATTTTTTATCTCATCGGTTGTCTCTCCAGCTTGCATCCCTTCAAGCTGGTCTAGGTTCTTATACCCGCGCCTTTTAAGATAATCCAAACTCTTTTTAAATCTATGGACGATAGGGTACTTATAATAATCCTTCCAAGTGGCCTCCTGCGAGAAAAACACGTCTTCGTAAGGGAGAGCCTCGATAATAGGGGTATATTCTTGAAACTCCTTGCTATTTTTGTCTTTTTTGGTCTTAAACTTAGGCCACACCTTGGCAATACCAACTTTAACCTTCAAAGAGTCAAGCGTACATTCAAATGCCTCTTTGTAAAAATTAATCGGATGACCATTTAGTCTATAATTCAAAAGCGCCTTTACTATCTCTACCGTTGTTCGCGGGATAGTCTTCCACGGAATAATTGATACAATCTCCTCGCGGTCAAAAAAGTATGAGCCCATGATGTCGACGTGCATACGCTGAGTATTGGAATAAGTCTTGGGGATAAAGAGTTTGCCGGCCCCACGGAGCACATCCGACTTCACCTTCCCGTCAGCAGTCCTTGGAAACTTGGAATCATATTGGTCTATAGAGTCCATCCACTGCTCTTCAATGCCCTCTTCACGCCAATTAGAAGAATCATTGAAAACAGCCGTACCGCGCCCTACAAGCCATCTATCCTCAAATCTTTTTTTAGTTTTTTTCTTATTTTTAGCCATTTACCAACAAGCCGCCTCATCGTGATATGTAGGCTCCGGTGCATAATGAACTTCCGGATACCAATTTACAGGGAACTGGAAGATATACCTAAGTGCTGCGTGCAGGTGATGCTTCCCTTCCCTTATTTTGTCTTTTGGTCCCTTTATATCCTCATTTGCATAAGTATCACGCTCCAAAGTCCTAAAAGAATTGATTAAAACCTTGTTTTCAGGTCTATCCACAATAAAAAGTCTCGGAACACCCGTACTTTCATCAATCTTAAGCCTTTTCTTAATCTCGTCTACCCCGCTTTTAATAGAACCCTCGAATTTAATAGAAGTACGAAGACCAGGGATGCAATTTTTACCCTGAGATATCTCCTTAAAGATATTGCGGCCCCCAAAAGCAATAATTGTTGAGTCCGAAGACTTATCTGCTACCGACCACCCCATCCGGTAGTTATTTTCTCTGACAATGTCAGTAAAATCGTCCTTTAGCTCCTGCGTGTCTACAACTTTAAAATAACTCCGGTCCACATAAGCATTACCTTCGCGGTCTATTAGCACAAAAACTCCCGCCGCTGCCGTTACAGTATGGGGATCCCAGCCACTTATACACAAATAATCTCTTTGTTGGTCATGGCTGAGCTTTTCGTAAAAAGGCTCAACGATATGGGTCTCTCTGTCGAAGAGACGACCGTAAACAAGTCCGGAGAGAGAGATTGCCTCGCCTAGCAAGCGCATTTTAAGCTCCTCGTAAGAAACTATCTCACCTAATATCTCGTTTAAGACCTCCATATTGGCGCGCTTATTAGTTATAGAGCAAAGTTTGTAAAGATCCAGCTTCTGTCCCTCCTTCTCGTTGTCGTCTATGAACAGGTCTGTAGCCCACGACATTCCATTAGTCGGCGTCCAATAAAAACCTATATCTATTCTGTCCGCAGTCGTAAAACGCATAAGGTTCTCTTTATGGATATCCTCGCGCGGCTCCTCATCGTAAGCAAGCCAGTCAAGAGGAGGCCCCTGAAAACTCTGCACATCCTGCTGATTAGTCATAAATTCTATAGTTGCGCATAAATTCCCTTTCCGGTAAAGGCTAAGCGTGTTGTGCTGAGAAGAAAAACTATCTTTCCATTTACCGTTTTTAAGAAAATCCCTAGGGACCCATTGGCGCCACGCGGGTAAAACCGTATTCGACAGCTGTTTAAAATCAACCCCGACGACACGCCCCCTGATTAGCTTCTTTCTCTTAGCTCTTTCAATATCCTGAGCAATCGCAGGGGAATCTCTATAGGGCTCTAAAGCTAGCGGCAACTCCCCTGTGCTCTTAATAAATCCCCTAATAGCGCCGATTGCGCTCTTGCCAGCCTGGTTGCCCCCAGATGCCCCTACAATATTAGCCGTGCTGAGCAAAACATCTATCTGACCATCTAAGCGCTGAGGGATGTCGTCTGGCTTCAAGTGTGCCTCAATAATAGCGCGCCTCTCCGGTGTAATGTTCCCGTCAGAAGGTTCAAAACCCCAGTAAGGGTCGAGTTCTTTAATCTCCTCAACCTTCCTTTCAGTCTCTTCAATGCACTTGACCAAAATCTCATACTCAGCCTGCTCGGCCTTGGTCATTTTCGTGCCATCATTTTTTAACATTACTTTTCTTTTAGCCATCTTATCGTTTCCCCAAACAAAAAGCCCGCCTACCGCTGTGCACAGTAAACGGGCTTTAAAAAGTTTGGGTATTCTCCAAGAAGCTATCTCAGAGAATTATTCAATTTTTATTCTAACCTACTGAGGCCATTTAAGGCCAAAGTCTTTAGCTTTAATCTTTACCATCCTTCCATCTGGATGATGCCATACAATCCCTTCAATATTATGAACCGCTAAATAATGCTTAATACCTTCAAAATTTAGATTATCCAGGAGGTGTATTTTTGTCTCTCCATGATTAATTAAAAGGTGCCTACTTTTCTTATATGGATTCCCTTGAACTTTAGGGCCTATCAATTCATAAGTTCCGTCTTTAATGGAAGTCCCCGCCATTTGCATTGCCTCTCTGTGCCATTTATCTTCCGGCCCATCACCGACAAGCAACCACCCAGGCCAATGCCCTGTATTTTCGTCAGGTCTCTCCTCGCAAGCTATCCAACCATCGGAAGCCTCTTTGTATCCACCTGTCTCCTTATCTCGCTTACGGTCATGGCGTTTATATAGCTTGCCATCTTTAACCATGCAGCAAGTCCCATCAATTTTCTCAGTGGCGACACCCTCACCATCAAAAACCCATCCAGAACCTTCAACAACTTCATCACGAACAAACCTATCACCATCATAATTTCGTTTAAATAAACTGGGGATCTTTTTCATTACTTAGCCCCGCTTAGCCCGTAAATCCTGTCAAACTCCTCTTGCGTTATCTTCCTGCCTTCTATTTTTAACGATAAACCCTTATCAAAGACTTCAGGGTTATGCGAGAACTTCCGTATCTGGACCTTTACATCTTCATAATCGTTAGTGACCACAACCTTACCGTCACTCGTGGCTATAAAGAAACAGTCAATCATTTAACCTCTGTGGACTTTGCGGCACGTTTAAGTGTGGCCTTACGCTTAATCTTTGCCTCTCCCGCCCTACGGACCCTACCGAACCCAAGCAATTTAAGTAAAAAATTGTCAGTCATCTCCGGTTTTTTCTTCGTTTTCGTATTGTTGTTGTTTGCCATTTTGCCTCCTAATACTTAGCTGTTATTAGTGCTTGATGTAATAACTGTGAAAACCCTTCCACAAACTTTTCATTACTCCTTAAATCTTTTTCTTCCATGTGATGTAAAATCCAATGCACTAGCTCATGGTAAAAAACTTGTTCTAACTGGGACGAGGGATACTCAACGCCCTTATTGTTAGGTTGAAGAGCAATCTCGTTAACTCTATACCGCGCCTCCCCCATATTGCCGGTTACGTGTTCAAGCTGATTATCCTGAACTATATTTATTTTTTGAGCGTGTAACTGAAAACTCTTCGGTATTCTCATAAAGCTCCCAATGTTTATTTAACAGGAGGGTTATATCGTTAGCCTATAACCTGCCATGTAAGTTCGCTATACCTTCCATGCCCTCACTAACCTGTATTGTTGGTGGAAGGCGTCCTTACCGTAATTCCACAACGGTTGTTTATCCCGTCATCCTGCTAAATCTTCTCCAACCCCTCATGATCCAAACAAAAACTCAAGGGGTATAAACTAATATACGTCTCACCACAAAAACCACACTTCTCAGCTTCGTGTAGCAAAACTCGCGTGTCCTTATGCGTCTTCCAAGCTATGTGTTCGTGAAGGAGCATTGCTCTCCTCTACATCGCACCTAATATCTATTTTTCTCTTAAATCCAAAGATTTAATACAATCATTGCAAATATTGCCAAGAAAACTGTGGAGGTCAGGGTATAGAGAATGGTAATTATCCTCCCAAAGATCATTATAACAAATACAATATGGCGTCTCAGCTACTTCAATGTTGTTATGACGACTTAGATACTCTTTCTTACAGATAATGCAATTCCACTTAGACGGCCCCTCATTGCTTTTATTTTCTTTTTCCATACCCATCTACCTATTTTCTCCTAAAAGCTCTTAAAACTAATCCTCGTGAGCGTGAGGGGTAAATCTAGCGAGCTTACTAGACCATATCTTGCTTGTTATCCATGCAACGAGGAGTATCGGGGTCGCAATCAAAACAAAACCAACGAAAACAACCCCTCCTGCTATCCAGCACCCTAACTTTCTCACAGTCTCTCTCACTAACAACCCCTTTTTATAAAAATTCTAAATTTGGGAAAAGATGTTAGCGACATTTACATATCCTCCCCGCGGATCTTCAAAGCGGCTTTTAAAATATCACTCTCTTGTTTTAATGGTGACATTGCTTTCTCAAAGTGATTCTCTACCTCTCGCTTGGCCACACAGTCACCGCAAGGACAATTCTTCGTCTTCAGCCTCAAAGAATCATCTGGGAGCTCTTTTACGTCTATCTCCTCGAAAATATCGTGCGGACCTGTTTCACCGGTATAGCTCATAGCTCCCTCACAAACTCACCGCCTAAATATACGCGGCCTTGGTGACGCGCTTTCTTCTGTGAAGCTGCTGGGTACCTAATACGACCAAAGGCATTATTCTTTTCTGCTTCCCTGATAGCTTGGCTAATACCCAAAGCAGCATCTAAGCAAAGACCGCGAGAAATAAATGGAGCACATGGGTCATTAGGACTCATGCCGTACCCTCCCTACCTACAAAGAAAAAGACCGGGGTTCTTATTGTACCTTCAACCACAAAAACCTCACCGTCAAGGTCAAGCTCAGCGTCCGAGACTATCCCCTCGTCAGGGCAATCCTCGTGACAATTAGAGGGGTTTTGGGAGAGATTACTTAAAGGGAAAGAACGGCAAGACCCCTTTTTAAATTTTTCTTCCGGAAGAGGGGGAGTAACTTTATCTTCAACTGAAACGAAAATCCCCCCTACCCCCACCCCTTCGGAGGTCACGCAAAGGTCAAGGTCTTTAACTTTAATCCCGCTACCTGTTGTCTCAAATCTCTTATTTTTAGCCATAACCCTATGATTTCCTTACGTTTTCTCTATAATTTAACATAATCACCGTTATGCGACATGGCCTATAAACCCTTGTTATCATTAACCTTTTTAGAGGCCACCACCTTATCCTCATTACCCTCTTCTTGACCCACTATATGTTGGGTTGCAGTTGTTACAGTTTCACCGGATAATAGCCCCTGTATGCGCTCTCGTATCCTATCTAGATCCCCAGTAGCATTAGCCAGAACACCCTGTAAATTCACGTTAGACGTGCTCTCACCGCGTATTAAGCGTATTTTGTCTTCAAGTATACCAAAACTCGTAACTCTTTGGATAAACGGAGTCTTTTTTATATCCTCTGGCGTGATGCTCGCAAGTATCTCTGCCTGTATAAACTCCATCTTCTTGGCTTTGGATTTACGGAAGTCTACCACGTTGGCAGGATCTGTCTTATATCTCTTTAATCGTCTGTATACTTGAGTTTCGGTTACTTTGAAGAGTTTTGCTATATCAGAGACAGGGACGCCTTTGATACGAAGGTCTAATGCTTTTTCGAGGTCTATTTTAACTCGACCATCTGGTACTATTTTTTCAACAGCTTCTCCCATACTTTCTATTATGCACATTTTTTTACAGTTGTCAAGAGAAAAAAGCTACTCCCTAAGAGATTCTAGGAATTTTACTTCCTTGTCTGCGAGTTCTTTACATTCAGGACAATGGACTTTTAGACCATCAAGGTCCTTTGCAACTGCAACATGCTTCTGCTCGTGGTGTTCAACCCAAAGTATATATGGGGTTTCACCACAACAATCGTCATTTGTTCGCAAAGCAACTGGACAGTCTCCGCATAATGCTTCATAATAAAATAGCTCACATAAAGGACAATTCCTTGTTGTTTTATCCTTCCCTCCATTATCCCTAATATTTACCCACTTCTTAATCGACCCTTCAAGGGCTTTTGCGGTTTTCTTATTCATTTTGTCCTCCAGTTAAATTCAGCGCTTTTTTTACTTTCTTCCAAATTCTCATATCGAGGTCAAACAACTCCTTATCTAATTCATCACTTTTAATCATCCTTATTCTACTGTCTGACGTTTTTAATTTTATTCGCAAATCAACTAGAGTATCGGCTATCGCGCTATATAAATCCATTTCTCTTTTTTCACTTAACCTCATCCTATCCTCCAATCTTTCTTACCTAATGTCATTATCTTCCCCATTCCGCTTATCCTTGAGGCTATCCTGTCATCAATTTTATCTGCTATCTCTGGCAAAGTCAGGTTTGTAGTTATTATAGTCTGCTTGCAATCCTCATATCTCTTATTGATTAGCTGATATACTACGCCTCTTGTCCAGTCTGTCCAGTTACCGACTCCGAGATCATCCAGTACGAGAAAAGGTATCTTGTTATGATAATCGATAATCTCTTTCTCCGTCTCTGCTTGAGTGTTGTCCTCTTTCGTCCATGAGTCTTTAATCTTGAGAATTAAAGACGGCATGTTGATTACCTTTGGGAGTTTCTTGTCGTGTCTCTCTGTCTCGCTGAAAGTCTTATAAAACCAGTAAACCGCTAGCCGGCAAGCAAGTAGTGTCTTCCCTGTTCCGCATGAGCCGTAGAGTAGCAAGCTCTCGCCGTTAAGTATAAGCTCCTTCGCTTGAGCTACTTGGTCCTCCAATCCCTTGAGAGTATCAAAGGTCTCGCTCCAGTAGCGTCTTGGTATGTTCATTCGTTGTTGGATTATTTCTTTATTCAACATGAGCTATCCCGTCATATTTGCTTGGTTTAGGTTTATAGGGCTCTTGCCCTTTATCTTTTACCGCGTATACGCTTTGCCATGAGTTCATAGTAGATTGATTTAATACTCCCTCTATATTTTCACCTTGTTTTTTCAGCTCTCCTAATTTATTAATTATAAGGATATTTTGCCTTTCGGTTCTTAAGGGCTTCTTAATCGATTTTCTCATATCCAGGAATCCTTGCCATGCTTCTATTGGAATCCAGTCGGGAATTTTAAAATTTTCCCCTATATCTTTATTCTTATCATTCTTATCATTCTTTACATTCTTTACATTCTTGTTAGTTGCCCTCGCTTTGCCCTCGCTTTGCCCTCGCTTTGCCCCTCGTTTGCCCTTGTCTTTGCCCTCTTCCGTCTGCGAACTCTGGTAAGTACCCCAATTCTTTATGGTTATTAGCCTTCCTGTCTTTGCCCCTTGGCTTGCCAAAAAATCCCACTTTTCTAATTTTAGCAGAGAGTTACGTACCATCTTGGTTGTAACCCCCTTTGAGCACTTGCTCGCAAGAGAGGCTAGAGACGTTATAAACTGCCCTTGCTTGCAGGTGAATATTTGCCCTTGCCATTCCCATTTATTAGGGGTGTGATTAGCAAGCATGAGGCACGTGATCATAACATCCCTTTGGACGGCTGTAAGAGATTTATACATGTCCGAGCGGAGGGTCTTACGCCATAATTTAATATATCCGTTCTCCATATTTCTCTTGATTAAGGTATTCCGGCTTTAAATAAAAAGCCCCCACCAAGTATAGCCAGTTTTAGGGAACAAGCACTTAGTAGGGGCTTAGCCTCGGAGTTTACCGAAGTTTTAATATTATTATAGACTGCTACACTTGTTCCCATACCCCACTTTAACCCAAAATTGAAACCTTGTCAAGCAAATTCAGCATAAATTATTTTTACGATTTCTCTTGACAATATATATTAACTAGGCTATACTAGGTTCAAGAGTTAAAAATAAAGAGTTTTAGGGAGGTATTAAAATGGGTACAATTACAGATTTTAGCAAATTCGGACATAGGGAGCGCGAGATGGCAGAGAAACTTTTAAGGACTTGGAGGGAACAAGGGTTGCCTAACGACTTCTACAATGATGAGGTAGTTATTATGATGAACGACCATTCAGGTTATGTGTTTCTTGCCAATAGTGATTATCAAACCGCCATGATGAACGGCGACACGCTAGAGAGTTTTTACAGTTGCCCCCAATGCGGACATGAAGGTTTTAAAGAAGAGATGGAACATGATGGCAACACCGAGTGTGAAGACTATCTTAAGCAAATTGGTTTAACGATAGAAGATGAGGCTGTGTAGCCGAAACTCCCGCAAGGGAGTCTAAGGAGGCGATAAAATGATAAAAGACCATGTGAAGTGCTGTAACTGTGATCCTGACGAGCCAGAAGTAAATGAGCTAACCCCCGACCAAAGACTTGAAGGCATGGCGGGCGAGTTCCTTGATAAGGAGAATATGAAAGAGATAACAGGGCAACCGGAGCAAGGCTCTTGCCCTTCGGAGGATGAGCTAAGAACGGAGGCTCTTATCTCGGAGATGTTGGAGGGGTTGAAGGAGGCGCTTAACCAATTAGCTGCCTGCAACGATGAATTAAATGGTTATTTTATAGCAAAACGTAATCAAGAAATTGTCGAAGAACTAAATTTAGTTATCACCAAAGCCGAAGGCCGAGAGGTTGACCCCACTATCGCCACGATGCTTGCTGAGCATAAGAGAATACAGGACGGCGAGCTTATCGCTTTAAAGTGGTCTATTAGTGATATTCTTGGCCAAGCAATGGAAAGAGATATAGACTTAGATAGTAACGATGCGCAAGACATTCTCAAGAGAATGGATTACGACCATGACGTTAGTAACGGCTCACCTTGGGACGTAATGGACTACTATATTGACGAAATCGTAAGCGAAAGAGAGGCTAAATAATGGACATCTTTGATGGTAGGCTGTATTACATACTCCAAGGCTCTTTATTGAGCTTCGTTATAATCTGTACGATCTTATTGATTTTCAAAAATACGATTTGAGGGAGGTTAATTATGAATAAAAAATACGAGTTAATAAAAACTGATTTTAAGGTATTCGTTGGTAAAAAGCTATTCCGTTTAAAAGCCAAGCTAGATATCAGCTTGGATGTGAAGAAAGGTGATTTAGGGGGCTACATTGAAACGGAAGAAAATTTAGCGGTCTATGGTGATGCATGGGTCTATGGTAGTGCAAAGGTCTATGGTAGTGCAAGGGTCTATGGTAGTGCAAGGGTCTATGGTGATGCAGAGGTCTTTGGTAGTGCAAAGGTCTATGGTAGTGCAAAGGTCTATGGTAGTGCAAGGGTCTGTGGTAGTGCAAAGGTCTTTGGTGATGCAGAGGTCTTTGGTAGTGCAAAGGTCTATGGTGATGCATGGGTCTATGGTGATGCAGAGGTCTTTGGTGATGCATGGGTCTTTGGTGATGCAAAGGTCTTTGGTGATGCAGAGGTCTTGGGTA
>Ga0224514_10000148_pt1 | contig 23365 bp, 27 predicted proteins | sample SF_May12_sed_USG_3_FD_169107 | JGI IMG/M metagenome (GOLD analysis project Ga0224514, IMG submission 169107) | Sediment microbial communities from San Francisco Bay, California, United States - SF_May12_sed_USGS_24 | ecosystem: Environmental > Aquatic > Marine > Sediment | place: USA... | reverse complement strand
CTGACGGCGCCATCAATGTTCGTGATGATGGTAAACCTGATATTGATTACGACCATTGTAAAGGCTGCCTGGTATGTGTGGCACAATGTCCACCCCATGCCATTGAGGCGATACCGGAACACGTTGCCAAAGAACAAGATGAAGCAGAGGTAACATCATGACGCGCAAGTTATTAACCGGTAATGGTGCCGCGGCATGGGGTGCGCGACTGGCACAGGCGGATTACATTCCTGCTTTTCCCATTACCCCACAAACGGAAATTATCGAAGACATATCTATATGGATTGATAAGGGTGAAATGGATGCACGTATGGTAACCCTGGAATCCGAACATTCCATGATTACCGCCGCTGGAAGTGCTGCTTCTTCCGGGGTTCGCGTTTTTACTGCCACCTCGAGTCAAGGCCTGCTCTATGGTATGGAAATGATCTACACGGTAGCCGGCTGGCGTGCGCCATTTGTCATGATCAATGTCTCGCGTGGTTTATCCTCTCCTATTACATTGGAATCTGATCACAATGACATTATGGCCGCGCGTGACAGTGGCTTCCTGCAAATTCATTGTGCTACCTGTCAGGAAATTACTGACAGCGTGTTAATGGCTTATCGACTGGCTGAACATAAAGAGGTTCGTGTACCTGCGATTGTAAACCTGGATGGGTTTTATCTTTCCTTTACCCGTGAACCGGTTAGCTTACCTGATGCCGATAAGGCAGCCGCCTTTGTGGGTGAGTTCGATCCTGAAAACCTGCAGTTTAAAGGCAGCACACCATTAAGTCAGGCCATGGCAGTTCTCGGTGGTGGACCTTATTCATACTTCCGTTACGAAATGCACCTTGCCGTCGAACGTGCATTATCTGTTTATGATGAGATTGCCGATGAATTTGCCGATACCTTTGGTCGTCGCTACGACATGATCGATAACTATCAAATGGAAGATGCTGAGTATGTGTTTGTGATGATAGGCTCGTTTGCCACCAAGGCGCGTGATGCCGTAGACAGCTTACGCAAAGCCGGTTGGAAAGTAGGTTTGGCACGGTTACGTATATTCCGTCCTTTTCCAAAAGAAAGGATTCAACAATTGTTAAAGGGTCGTCGTGCTATAGCCGTGATCGATCAAAATATTTCCATGGGTATGGGGGGCGTACTGCACAGTGAATTTGCCACTGCACTGTATGGAATGAACGATGCCCCTGCCGTACTAGCCAGTTTTATCGGTGGACTAGGTGGTCGTGATATCAGTCAACAAGAGTTCTTTGAAATGATTAATGAGCTTAAACAGGCCTGTGACAAAGGCATATCACCACCTCCTCGCCTGATCTATACCCAAAATGAATTAACCGAAATACGCAAACTGCAGGCCATTGCACAGGTAGAACACGCAGAAATACATCAGAAGTGAGATTGTCGATATGAGGTTATTTATATGATTAAGGAATCGCCAGTTCATTTTCATCGTATGAAAGATATGCCCTCTTCTCACCTGTTGGGTACCGGTACACCCATGTGTGCGGGTTGTGGTGCTCTGGAAGCGCTTCATAATATGTACGATATCCTCGGGGAGAAAACGGTATTCGTGAATGCCGCCGGTTGTATGACCCTATTATCTGTTTATCCTTTTACCCCTTTTCGTGGTGGCTGGCTTTACACGGCCATGGCCTCCGCACCTGCCGGCGCACAAGGTGTACGAGATGCGATGGATATCCTGCTGGAAAAGAAAAAACTGTCTAAAGAAGACAATATGGAAGTAGTCGTGCTGACCGGTGATGGTTCAGCCTATGGCATGGGACTATCTGCCACATCAGGTGCTATGGATCGTAATCTAGATTTTATCTATCTATGTTATGACAATGAAGGTTACGGTAACACCGGTCAGCAATATTCCGCGGCCACACCACATGCTGCCATTACTTCCACCAGTAAAGGCTCCCACGGTTATCCTGGCTTTAAAAAAGATCTGTTTTCTATCTGGGCGGCACACCACCCTGCCTATGTGGCTACGATTATTGCTGCTGAACCACTCGACCTGGCCAAAAAAATTGAAAAACTGCAAACCATGAAAGGACCACGCATGTTGATTGCACTAGCACCTTGCCCAACTGGCTGGGACTATGATCCAAAATTGAGCGTGGAAATAGGACGTCTTGCGGTACAAACCGGGGTCTGGCCGCTTAAGGAATATATTGATGGCAAAGTCGTGCATACCAAGATTCCACGCCAGCGCAAACCTGTGGAAGAATATTTAAAATTACAGGGCCGTTTTAAACATTTGTTTGATCCACAGCGTGATGAACAAGGCATTGCCGAAATTCAAGCCCGTATTGATGCTTACTGGGATAACGTCACGGAATAATGATTAATTATCCTACCAGTTATTTCCATCGTGGCGGAGATATTCCGCTTATTGGACAAACTATACCTGAATACTTCCTATCTATTGTTGAACAGTTTCCTGAACAGGAAGCCGTTGTATCATTACCTCAACAAAGACGCCTGACTTATAAAGCATTTTCTGATGCAACGGATGAACTGGCCAGAGGATTACTGGGCTTAGGCTTTAAGCCAGGTGATCGTATTGGTATCTGGTCGACCAATAATATCGAATGGCTACTGGTACAAATGGCCACCGCACGTATAGGTGCGATACTGGTTAACATCAACCCGGCTTATCGTGCCAAGGAACTGGCTTACGCACTGGAACGTTCTGAAGTAGAGGGCCTGTTTATTATTCCCAATTTTCGTAGTAGTGATTATGTGGGCATGCTGCAGGAACTCATTCCAGAACTACAGAACAACAATACCGAGATAACATCAAAGACTCTGCCGAATTTGCATCGGGTTGTACTTTATAACCCGGATGATCCATTACATACCGAAACACCCGCGCCCGGTTTTACCAGTTGGCAGGAAGTCATTCATGCGGCGGAAACCATTAGTCAGCAAGAGTTGGATGAACAAACCTTAAAGCTGGATCGTGATGATGTTATCAACATTCAATATACCTCGGGTACTACTGGCTTTCCCAAGGCAGTAATGCTCACGCATCATAACATTTTGAATAATGCCTGGTTCTCTGCACAGGCGATGCACTTTACTGAGGAGGATCGACTGGTTGTTCCCGTTCCCTTTTACCATTGCTTCGGTATGGTACTGGCCAACCTGTTATGTTTTTCGGTTGGTGCCTGTCTTGTGATTAGCAGTGAACACTTTGATGCGGAAAAAGTGCTTGAAGCTGTGGCAGATGAAAAATGCACTGCGATTCATGGGGTTCCTACCATGTTCATTGCTGAACTGGAACATGAGAACTTCTCTCAGTTTGATCTTTCCAGTTTACGTACCGGCATCATGGCCGGTGCACCTTGTCCACCCGAACTGATGAAACGAGTGATTAATGACATGCACTGTAGTGAGATCCTCATCGGTTATGGTGAAACGGAAGCCTCACCCCTCACCCATCTCACTATCCGTGATGATAGTTTTGAGCGTCGCATTAATACTGTCGGTCATAACCTGCCACATCAGGAAGTGAAAATTATTAATACCGAGACCGGCGCAACCGTGCCTTTAGGTGAGATTGGTGAAATCTGTTTCCGTGGCTATCACATTATGCGTGGTTACTATGGACAAGCGGAGAAAACAGCGGAGACGGTAGATGAAGCAGGTTGGTTGTTCTCCGGTGATCTGGGCACCATGGATGAATATGGTTATGTACAAATTACCGGCCGGCGCAAGGAAATGATCATTCGTGGTGGTGAAAATATTTATCCGCGTGAAATTGAAGACTTTATCTTTACGCATCCCAAGGTCGCTGAAGTCGCGGTATTTGGTATCCCCGATGAGTTTTATGGTGAACAAGTAGTTGCCTGGCTTGAACTACACAGTGGTGAGACTGCAACCGAAGATGAGATACGTGAGTTCTGCAAAGATAATATTGCTCACTTCAAGATCCCCAAATACATTCGTTTCGTTGAAGCATTCCCCATGACCGTTACAGGTAAACTACAAAAATTCAAAATGCGTGAAGAAATGATCAAACTACTAAAACAAGAATAAGGAAAATACCACATGGCTGTCACCCTTGAAGATATACAACAAGCTGCCAAGACAATTCAGGGTAATATTGAAACCACGCCTTTAGTCCATTCACGCACACTATCACAACTTAGTGGTGCCAAAGTTTATTTAAAGTTTGAGAATCTACAGTTCACTGCGTCTTTCAAGGAACGTGGTGCGCTGAATAAACTGCTGTCATTGTCAAAGGAACAACGTGATAAAGGTGTCATCGCCATGTCTGTGGGTAATCATGCCCAGGCCGTAGCCTATCACGCACAACGCCTGGCTATTCCCGCTGTAATCGTTATGCCCCGCTTTGCCCCCAATGTTAAAGTTGAGCATACTCGCGCCTTTGGTGCGGAAGTCATTCTGTATGGTGATAGTCTTGATGAAGCCGCCAGTTTCGCCTTACAAGCGGCTGAGGAACGTAACCTGTTATTGGTACATCCCTATGACGATGAAAAAATCATTGCTGGTCAAGGTACGATTGCATTGGAAATTTTCAAAGCAAAAGCTGACCTTGATGTGTTAATTATTCCAGTCGGCGGCGGTGGTTTAATCTCGGGCAATGCAATTGCCGCCAAGGCACTAAATCCTGATATTAAAATTATTGGCGTCGAAGCCGCACGTTACCCCTCCATGTTATCCGCATTACAAAACAAAACAGCTGAGTTTGGTGTAAGCACTATTGCTGAAGGTATTGCGGTGAAACAACCGGGTAAATTAACACTTCCGGTTGTTCAGGAATATGTGGATGACATTATCCTGGTCGATGAAGACAGTATTGAAGAAGCAGTATTGTTACTGCTGGAAGTCGAAAAAACCGTGGCTGAAGGTGCCGGTGCCGTGGGGCTTGCTGCATTGATGAAACATAAAGACAAATTTGTCAATTATAAAGTCGGGATAATTATTTCCGGTGGTAATATTGATATGCCAGTTCTGGAAACCATTATTCAACGTGGCATGGTACGTAGCGGTCGCATGACCCGCATCCGTGTTGATTTGCGGGATGTTCCCGGCACTTTAGCCAGTGCAACCCAGTGCATTGAGGATAACGGCGCAAATATCATCCATGTCCATCATCATCGCACCTTTACCGAACAACCCCTGCAAATGGTTGAAGTCGAGTTCATCCTGCAAACCAGGGGAAAAGAACATGTAGAGGAAATCATGGATGCCTTGCAAGGAAAACAGTTTAAAGTGCGTTCACTATATTTATAACGACTATGGATTGTTACTCAACTCATTACGGATTGCTTTTTGTCAAATTTTCTACACCATACAAAGCAAATCATGTAAAATCATGAGCAAACATCAATTGATTAATTCATTCCTGGTTATACTTGGTTTTATTCTCTCACCTTTATCATGGTGGAATGATCTGCTAATCAATGTCCCATTGGCTTACTTGTTTTCAGCTCCATTTTCCATGATCAATAAAAGCCTTTTTTTACCCAGTTTTATTATTGGATATTACATCTCAAACCTGCTTGGGCTTATAATGCTTCACTGGGGTGGAAAAGGACTGATACAGAACAAATATCAATCCCTTAACATTAAACAGTCACTGGCTGTTTCTTTTATTTACACCATCATTATAATTTTCATAGTGTTAATTGGCTGGCTCGATGCACCATCAGTATACTTGAAGCATCTCATGTGAAGGATTAATCATGAAAACACTGACCATATCGAGAATAAATACCTCATCTGCGACTATTCAACCTGTTGAAATTGTTGAACGGAAAGGAATTGGTCATCCAGATACCATCTGTGATGCACTGGCTGAAGAGTTAAGCCGTAACCTTTGCCTATTTTATCTGGAGCATTTCGGGCTTGTTATGCATCATAATGTTGATAAGGCACTATTATGGGGTGGTTCATCACAGCCTGCTTTTAATGGCGGTGAGATACTTGCTCCCATGGAAATTTTTCTTGCGGGACGAGCAACATGTGAATACAAAGGTATCAAGGTACCGCTGATCGAACTGGTTAATGAAAGCTGTTCTAACTGGCTAAACAACAATTTTCATGCCTTAGACGTAGATCAGCATGTAAAACTACACAGCTTAATCAGACCAGGTTCTTCTGATCTTGTTGGGCTTTATTTGCGGCAGGAAGAAACCGGTATCGCCCTTGCAAACGATACCTCCTGTGGCGTCGGTTATGCACCATTAAGTGAGCTTGAGCAAGTGGTGTTAAAGGTAGAGAAAGACCTCAATTCTGCTGAGACAAAATCCTCATACCCTGAAGTGGGCGAAGACATCAAGGTTATGGGCGTACAACGTGATAACTCACTTGAACTCACTATCGCATGCGCTTTTATCGATCGTTATATTTCAGATATTGATGACTATCTAAGTAAAAAAACGCAGCTTGTCACTCTTGTTGAGGAAGCTGCCAGACAAATAACACACAAACAACTAACTGTGGCTATCAATACAGCCGATGATACCGCTAATGAGAGCATCTATTTAACCGTAACCGGAACCTCAGCTGAAGCTGGTGATGATGGTGAAGTTGGGCGTGGCAACCGCGTTAACGGCCTTATTACTCCTTATCGGCCGATGAACATGGAAGCAGCGGCAGGTAAAAACCCGGTAACACACGTAGGCAAGCTCTACAACATTGCAGCGCAACAAATTGCAGAAGCGATTGTTAACGAACTTGATGAAGTGAATGAAGCGTACTGTTATTTACTGAGCCAGATTGGTAGCCCTGTCAGCGAACCCAGAGTAATCGATCTTCAACTTAATATACATGATGACATAATCACTGACAGACTCAAAAAACAAATCGAAGAAATTACTCATGGCACACTCGCGGATATACATAAAATCAGGCAGGAACTGATCTCTGGCTCAATGCGTGTTTTCTGAAGCAAACCTGTTTAATACTCGAATTAGTAAAATGACATTGAAAAAGAATAACACTAATCTTGTTTAAGTATTAACTTCAAAGCACTCCATCTTTATTTCTTTTTTATCAAGTAGATTAATAAAAAATAGAGCAAGCCATTCCAGACAAGCACGAAAACACCCATACTTATCGCCAGTTCACGAGTCATTCCTGCTGGATAAACAAGCGGCAAAATATAGTTCGCAATAAATCCACCTTCATAACCTTGTTCGCCAGCGATCATACGAAAGTAATTTTCCAGTGGTGTAAGCGGGCATACCCAACGAAAAAGACTGATTAATATTCCCCAAATCACCACAGGAACATGAACCCATGCCATTTTGTGCTTTTTAAATACTATGAAAACACCAAATAGAACAAACAGGATAAATGCCAGATGAAGTAATAAAACCAGGTCTGCTAATATTTTTGCAAGCACAGTAACTTCTTATTATTTGTTATTTAATGGCGCCTCCACGATCAAATAATCGCTGAAAGCTTATAATGTATTAATTTAAGTCTAGCGCAAAGATAGGAATTTGCTGCGCGAACAACAGAAAATAAAACGTGAAATTTACTTAACCAGTTTCAAGTGCGACTTTTTATCTTTATCTGAATCATCCGGTGATGGTTCAGTGGGTGGGGGTTGATTATCGTCACCATCACTGAATACCATTCCCTGTCCATTTTCTTTGGCATAAATAGCGAGTACGGCAGCGATGGGTAAACTGACTTCCATACTCTTGCCAGAGAAGCGTGCATTGAACATCACAAATTCATTGGTAAGCTGGAGATCATTAACGGCTTGAGGGGCAAGATTAAGAACAATTTTACCGTTCTCAATATACTGGCGCGGAACATGGGTGTTCTCCATGTCCGCATTCACCAGAATATAAGGTGTCATGCCATTATCAATAATCCATTCATAAATGGCACGTAACAGATACGACTGACTGGAAGTCATAGACATAATAACATCCAATAAAAGAAATTAATCTTTCAGTTCTTTTTCGTCTTCCGTGAGGCTTTCCTTGAAGGCTTCACGATCAAACACACGTTCGATGTAATCCAGCAATCCTTTTGCCTGTGGTGGCAGTTCAATACCATATGTGGGTAAACGCCATAATAATGGAACAACTGCACAATCCATTAGCGAAAACTCATTACTCATGAAGAAGGGCTTTTGTTCAAAAATAGGTGCGATACCCACCAAGCTATCGCGTAATGCCTTGCGCGTTTCATCATCAGCGGTATTTTTATCTGCCAGTTTATTGGCCAGGGTATACCAGTCACGCTCGATGCGTAACAACATAAGACGATTGCTGGCGCGTGACACAGGATCAACCGGCATTAAAGGTGGATGCGGGAAACGCTCATCCAAATATTCCATAATGACTTGATGACCAAACAGAACCAGATCACGATCAACCAGTGTCGGTACTTCATTATAAGGATTAAGATCTTTAAGATCTTCAGGGGTGTCATCAGGATCAACATGAACCAAATCATAGTTGATGCCCTTTTCCGCCAACACGATACGTACCATGTGACAGTAAGGATTATTTTCCCCTGTAAACAAGGTCATTGCCTGACGACGATTGGCTAGCTGTGCCATACCTTTTACTCCGCAGATTATTTTCTGTCAGTAATAAACAAGGGGGAGATCACTCCCCCCCTCGCAAGATTTGATTTATCTCATCGCATCCATGTTAGAGATAACTCAATTTTAATGAACGTCTTTCCAGTATTCCTTTTTCAGTGCGTAGGCTGGAATAAACAGTATTAACAGGAAGATCAATACAATCACTCCCCATTTATAACGCACTAACTGAGCAGGTTCGCCCATGTAAACCATGAAGTTAACCATATCATGAATCGCATCATCGTATTCCGCGGCAGACATTTTGCCAGCGACAACGGTTTCATAACCCGTGATAACTGTCGTTTCATTACCATCATGATCTTTTATGGTTTCTTTCACGGCTTTTTTAAGGCCTTCCAGTTCCCATAAAACATGCGGCATACCAACATCTTTGAACGTTGTATTATTTACGCCAAATGGACGTGACTCATCAAGATAGAATGTACGTAAGTAAGTGTATAACCAGTCTGCACCACGTGAACGTGAAACCACCGTCAGATCAGGTACTTTTGTACCAAACATTTGCTTGGCATCCGCGGTACGTAAGGCAACTTTCATTAAGCCACCTACTTTACCTGGCTCGCCTTCTTCCAGCTTGGAGAAGTCCGCAACAAACATCATATTCTTTTCAACTTGCTTTTCACTCAAACCCAGGTCTTGCGCCATACGGTTGTAACGCATGTAACCAGCCGAGTGACAGCTTAAGCAGTAGTTGGTGAATAACTGGGCACCGCGTTGCAGTGATTCCTTGTTATCCAGATCAACATCTGCTTTATCCAAATGAACACCACCGGATGCTATCGCCAAAGCCGGTACCATCATCATCAGTAAAGTAACAATTTTTATTTTCATGATGTCACCCTCTCTGGAACCGGTTTGGTTGTATCAATCTTCGTATACCAGGGCATTAAGAAGAAGAACAAGAAGTAGATTGTCGTAAATATCTGTGCCATTAGTGTTAAAAAAGGCGTTGCAGGTTGAACACCCAGATAACCCAGTACAACAAAGCTAATCGCAAAAATCGCTAATGCCGCTTTGAAGATAGGGCCACGATAACGTACTGATTTCACCGGACTACGATCCAGCCATGGCAGGAAGAACATCACTACGATCGCACCACCCATGACAACTACACCTGGGAACTGTGAACCAAACATTGGTGGTACTGCACGCAGCATGGCGTAGAATGGTGTGAAATACCAAACCGGGGCAATATGCTCAGGTGTTTTCAATGGATCAGCAGGCTCAAAGTTGGCATGCTCAATGAAGTAGCCTCCCATCTCTGGCGCGAAGAACACAATCGCGAAGAAGAAAATCAGGAATACAACCACACCCACAATATCTTTCACTGTGTAGTAAGGATGGAAAGGAATTCCGTCTTTAGGAATACCGTTTTCATCCTTGTTCTTCTTGATTTCGATACCGTCAGGGTTGTTAGAACCAACTTCATGCAGCGCAAGTATATGTGCCACAACCAGACCTAACAGTACCAGCGGCACTGCGATAACGTGGAACGCGAAGAAACGGTTCAGCGTGGCATCCGAGATAACAAAGTCACCACGAATCCAGATGGACAGTTCTTCTCCCACAAACGGGACGGCCGCAAACAGGTTCACGATGACCTGTGCACCCCAGTATGACATCTGACCCCAAGGTAACAAGTAACCCATGAAGGCTTCTGCCATCAGTGCCACATAAATCAGCACACCGAAAATCCAGAGCAATTCACGCGGGTTACGGAATGAACCGTACATTAAGCCACGGAACATATGCAGATAAACCACGATAAAGAAAGCAGAAGCACCGGTTGAGTGCATGTAACGGATGAACCAACCCATATCCACATCACGCATGATGTATTCAACCGAGGCAAACGCCAGAGTTGCATCAGGCTTGTAGTTCATGGTTAACACGATACCGGTCACAATCTGGAGAACCAGAATCAGTAACGCTAATGAACCAAAGAAATACCAGAAGTTGAAATTCTTTGGTGCATAGTATTTGGACAGGTGTTCTTCCCACATTTTGGTTGCAGGAAAACGGGCATCAACCCAACCCATAAGAGCTTGTAATTTATTCATTAGGCTGCGCCTCCATCTTCACCCACCATGATGACTGAGTCACTCAGATATTGATGACGTGGAATAACCAGGTTGCTAGGAGCAGGTACACCGGCATAAACACGACCGGCCAGGTCAAAAGTAGAACCATGACATGGACAGTAGAAACCCCCTTTCCAGTCTGCACCTAGATCAGCAGCGGCCAGTTCAGGACGGAACGTCGGTGAACAACCCAGGTGAGTACAAATACCGACTAAAACAACAATATCTGCACGCTTTTCATTTGAGCGATACACGTTAGTGGCATAAGCCGGCTGTTGTGGAAGTTCAGACTTGGGATCAGCCAGCTTATCTGCCATGCCTTCCAAATCTTTCATATTTTGTTCACTACGACGTAAGATCCATACTGGCTTGCCTTGCCATTCGACCGTAATACGTTCGCCTGGCTGTAGCTTACTGATATCCACTTCGACCGGAGCACCTGCCGCGCGGGCACGTGCACTGGGATTCATGGATGCGATGAAAGGAACCGCAAGACCGGCTACCCCGACTGCACCTACCGCTGAGGTAGCGCCAATCAGGAAGCGGCGTTTGCTGGTATCAACGCCATCTGTACTCATCAAATTTCTCCCGCTTTGGATGAAAAATACGGCCTTTATGGCCGCTTTATGTTCTTGAATTCGGTTTTCAGCAATGCGTTACTGTTTAGAAAGTCAGAATGTTCTGAATTTCGGCGGGCACAGTTTGAATCATCAGGCCGCGCGGGTCAAGGAAAGTCGAATAAAGCCTAGCAATTCAATAGGTTATACAGGATTATCAATATCGATAAACTGCTGATCCAGGTCAAAATTTGCTGCCAGGTGCTCTCCCAACGCCTTCACTCCGTACCTTTCAGTTGCATGATGTCCTGCAGCATAAAAATGTATTCCGGTTTCCCTAGCTATATGAACGGTAGATTCGGATGCCTCACCGGTAATATAGGCATCAACACCCAGTTCCACGGCTTGTTCGATATAACCCTGTGCTGCTCCGGTACACCAAGCCACGGTGTTCACTTCTTGTGTCATCTTGTCGATATGCAATGGCTCACGCTGTAATACTTCAGCCATATATGTCGCAAAAGCCTTACCCGACATAGGCTCTTCCAATCGACCATGCATCACCAAAGAGGGTTCGGTTCCATGTTGATAAACACCGTCAACAATCAGCCCCAATTGATCTGCCAGCTGAACGTTATTGCCATAAACAGGATGAGCATCTAACGGCAAGTGGTAAGCAATCAAACTTATATCTTTACTGAGCAAACTGGCGATACGCTGCTTTTTCAGACCCGTGACCCGCGCATCTTCGCCTTTCCAGAAGTAACCATGATGCACCAGCAAGGCATCGGCACCGATTTCAATGGCAGCATCAATCAAGGCCTGACTTGCGGTTACCCCGGTCACCAGTTTATTGATTTGCTCCCGCCCTTCAACCTGTAAACCGTTAGGACAATAATCCTGAAATCGGTCTGCCTCTAATATATCGTCACAATAGTTAATCAGTTCGCGTAAATGCACCATGCGTTTGCTATCCTCATGGAGTAATATAATTCATATAGTGTAACTAAAGCGGAACAATAATGCGCATAACAAAAACCGTATCCTTTATTTTTCAATTCGCCACCATTGGCCTGGCAGCGGCATTCGTCATTCTATATCTATACCCGACCCTCAAATCCAATAATGATGTACCCGAGATTGTCGAGTTTCATGAAAGTACCCGCCCTGCCTTACCCGCACAAACGGGACCTGTTTCTTATGCTACTGCAGTTAAGTTAGCCGCACCTGCCGTGGTTAATATTCACACCACAAAAGTTGTCACTGAACGCAATAGTCTTTTTGATGATCCTTTTTTCCAAGAGTTTTTTGGTGACAGCTTTGGTGTACCCAGAAAACGACTACAAACCAGCCTGGGTTCGGGGGTTATTATCAGCCCACAAGGTTATTTGCTAACCAATAATCACGTCATCGCTGGTGCCGATGAAATACAGGTGGCTTTGCGTGATGGTCGCAGCGCTAAGGCAACAATTGTCGGTACTGATCCAGATACTGATCTGGCCATATTACACATGAAAATGGATAACGTACCGGTAATAACATTGGGTCATTCAGAAAACCTGCAAGTTGGTGACGTGGTGCTTGCTATCGGTAACCCGTTTGGTGTTGGCCAAACCGTTACCTCCGGTATTGTCAGTGCCAAAGGACGTAGCATGTTAGGTATCAGTACTTTTGAAAACTTTATCCAGACCGATGCGGCCATTAACCCGGGTAATTCCGGTGGTGCCTTGATAAATGCGCTGGGTGAACTGGTAGGGATTAACACAGCGATTTTCTCCAAGTCGGGTGGCTCACATGGTATTGGTTTCGCCATACCTTTAAGTCTTGCCAAGGATGTCATGACGCAAATTATTCAATATGGCCATGTGGTACGTGGCTGGATGGGCATCGCCTTACAAGATGTGAACGAAAAACTGGCCAAGTCATTTGATCTGGATACCACCGATGCCGTGATTGTGACGAACGTGATACGCAAGGGCCCTGCCGATAATGCTGGCTTAACACGTGGAGATGTCATTACCCATATCAACGACAAGCCCGTTACAAGCACCCATACCGCCCTTAACCTGATTAGCCAGGAAAACCCGGGCACAAAAATCAGGGTCAAAGGATTAAGAGATGGGAAATCAAAGACCTGGACGGTGGACGTTGTGCAACGCCCGAAACAGGATATTTCAAAGATTGGAAACTGATTTTACGATAACGTTTTCTTGAACGCTTGCATAAACTTCTGGTTTTCTTCAGGTGTACCTACCGTAATTCGTAAACAATCTTTTAGCAGACCACCCGCAGAGTTAAGGTTCTTGATTAATACACCCAGCTCTTTAAGTTTATTAAAAATAATATCAGCTTGACCTTCAGCAACACGCACCAATATAAAGTTAGCTTTGGATGGAAAAACGTGGAGCCCTTCAATCTGTTTTAATTGATTAAATAAAATTTCACGATCTGTACAGATTTGTTGGGTTTGCTGTTCCAGTACGGCTACATGCCTCATCGCAAATTCAGCACTGGCCTGGGTCAATATATTGATATTATAAGGCAACCGAACTTTATCGAATTCATGCAACCATTTTGGATTACCCGCTAACAAGCCTAACCGCAGCCCGGCTAAACCCATCTTGGAAACAGTGCGCATCACCAGCAAATTATCATAATCATTCACTAACGGCATGAAACTGTTATCGGCAAAGGCATGGTAGGCTTCATCGACGATAACCACACCAGGTGCTGTTTCAACAATACGCTTGATGCTGTATTCATCGAACAAGTTGCCGGTTGGATTGTTTGGATAGGCAATAAATACTACCGCAGGTTGATGTAGTTCAATGGCATTGAGCACTGCGGTTTCGTTTAATGAAAAATCTTCATTAAGCGGTACACCAACATAGTCCATGGCGGCGAAAGTCGCAATCATACGGTACATGACAAAACCGGGGTCAACCGATAACATGCTGCATTCTTTACCGGCCCTATTCCCTGACAGCGCCAGCGCAATCATCTGGATTAATTCATCCGAACCATTACCCAGAATAATATCTGCACCCTCAGGCACAGCCATCGCTTTACGTAATTGTTCAGTAAGTTTTTTTGCCGAAGGATCAGGATAACGATTCAGTTCAACGTTTTTTAAAACATCAAACCATTCATTCACCATATCTTCGGGCCAGTGGTAAGGATTTTCCATAGCATCCAGTTTTATCATCTCACCCGGTTCAGGCACATGATAGGCTGACAAGGCTCGAATTTCGGGGCGAATCCACTTTTCAACTTTATCGTGCGACACGATTAATCCTTGATGCGATATTCTGCCGAACGTGCATGTGCCGTTAAACTCTCACCACGCGCTAATACCGAAGCGGTTTTACCCAACTCGGAGGCACCCTCAGCCGAACACATGATCAAACTGGAACGCTTCTGGAAATCATACACACCTAATGGTGAACTGAAACGTGCCGTGCGCGATGTGGGTAACACGTGGTTAGGGCCTGCACAATAATCACCTACTGCTTCTGCTGTGTAACGCCCCATAAAAATCGCACCGGCGTGTTTAATTTTCTTTGCCACGCTTTGCGGATCATCAACCGAGAGTTCCAGATGCTCAGGTGCAATAAAGTTAGCTATCTCAATAGCCTCTGCTTGATTTTCAACCTGAATCAAGGCACCACGATCCGTTAATGAGGTATTGATAATATCTTTACGTTCCATGGTCGGTAACAGTTTATCGACACTGGCTTGCACCTGATCGAGAAAATCTGCATCCCACGAAATCAGAATCGATTGCGCATCTTCATCATGTTCAGCTTGTGAGAACAGGTCCATGGCAATCCAGTCAGCATCGGTTTTACCGTCGCACACCACCAGGATTTCAGATGGGCCGGCTATCATGTCGATACCGACCTTACCAAATACCATTGACTTGGCTGTGGCCACATAAATATTTCCTGGTCCGACAACCTTATCGACACCCGGTACTGTTTCAGTACCATAAGCCAGTGCGGCTACCGCTTGCGCACCACCCACGGCAAACACCATATCAACACCGGCAATTTTTGCCGCAGCCAGCACCATGTCATTAATCACACCATCCGGTGTGGGTACCACCATGACAAGTTCTTCTACACCGGCAACTTTGGCGGGAATTGCATTCATTAAAACGGATGACGGATAGGCGGCTTTACCACCGGGTACATATAAACCGACACGCTCCAGTGGGGTTACTTGTTGGCCTAATAACGTGCCATCTTCTTCGGTATATGACCATGACTCCATTTTCTGGTGTTCATGATAACCACGCACACGTGCAGCCGCCTTTTCCAATGCCTGACGTTGATCTGTCGGAATTTTATTCAGCGCTTCATCCAGTTGATTTGCGCTGATAGTCAACTCACTCATGGACGTAGCATTCATACGATCAAACTTGTTGGTATATTCCAGCAACGCCTCATCACCACGGCTGCGAATATTTTTAATCACATCACGTACTGTTGAATTAACCTGATCGTCAGACACACCTTCCCATGCCAATAAGGCATCCAGTTGCGCCTGAAAGTCATCCTGTGTTGTGGTTAATCGCTTCATAACCGATTACCCTACCGCTTCAGCAATTTGATCAATCAGTTTTTGTACACGCGCATGTTTCATTTTCATTGCGGCTTTATTCACAATTAAACGCGAGCTGATATCAGCAATGTGTTCTAAAGGTTCAAGGCCATTGGCCTTTAAGGTATTACCGGTATCCACTACATCAATAATGCGATCAGCCAGACCCACCAATGGAGCTAACTCCATCGAACCATAGAGTTTAATCACTTCAACCTGTTTGCCCTGCTCCGCATAATAACGACGCGCGCAATTCACAAACTTGGTAGCAATACGCAGGCGGCTTTTGGGCTCTGCTGCACCAACCGGACCTGCCGTCATTAATCGACACTTGGCAATTTTCAAATCAACCGGCTCATATAAACCTTCACCACCGTGTTCCATCAACACGTCTTTACCGGCCACACCAATATCCGCCGCACCATACTGCACATAAGTAGGCACATCGGTAGCACGTATGATCACCAGTTTCACATCATCATGATTCGTATCCAGAATCAATTTACGACTGGTTTCAGGATCATCTTTCGGCACAATACCGGCGTGCGCCAGCAAAGGTAACGTTTCTTTAAAAATACGACCTTTGGATAATGCGATGGTTAATACGTTACTCATTGTCTCAATCTTCTTTTGCCTGAATAAAATGCTTACGTTAAAATTGTTAATCCGGGACACGTTGAATATGTGCGCCTAACTGATGCAATTTTTCTTCAATACATTCATAGCCACGATCAATATGATAAATACGATCCACCAGGGTGTTACCTTCCGCAACCAGGCCTGCCAGCACCAGACTGGCAGATGCACGCAAGTCAGTAGCCATGACTGGTGCACTGGTTAACTGCGTAACGCCAGTAACAACTGCAGTATTACCATTCAGGCTAATATCCGCCCCCATGCGTTGCAGTTCCTGAATATGCATAAAACGATTTTCAAATACCGTTTCCGTAATGGCACCGGTACCTTCTGCTACCGAGTTCAATACCGAAAACTGCGCCTGCATATCCGTCGGGAATGCGGGATAAGGTGCCGTGCGTACATCAACGGCTTTCGGACGTTTACCTTTCATATCCAGTGAAATCCAGTCCTTACCCGTTTCAATTTCTGCACCCGCATCAACCAGCTTGGATAACACCGCATCCAGTATAGTCGGATCGGTATCTTTCAGTTTTACCTTGCCACCGGTGACTGCTGCTGCAACTAAATACGTACCCGTTTCAATCCGATCCGGTAATACTGAATAAGTGGTACCGTGTAAACGTTCCACACCTTCAATGGTAATAGTATCGGTACCGGCACCGGATACCCTGGCACCCATGGCATTTAAACAATTTGCCAGATCAACCACTTCCGGTTCACGCGCCGCGTTTTCAATAATGGTTGTACCCTCTGCCAGGGTGGCGGCCATCATCAGGTTTTCGGTACCGGTAACTGTGATCATATCCAGTACGATCTTGGCACCTTTAAGGCGTTTGGCCTTCGCCTTGATGTAACCATTTTCAACCGTAATATCCGCACCCATCAGCTCCAGACCATGGATATGTAAATCCACCGGACGCGAACCAATCGCACAACCACCGGGAAGGGAAACTTCCGCTTCACCAAAATGCGCCAGTAATGGGCCAAGTACCAGAATCGATGCACGCATGGTTCTTACCAGTTCATAAGGAGCCACGTAGTGCTTGATAGTAGAAGCATCCACTTCCACACTCATTTTTTCATTCATGGTAATCGACACACCCATGCGACCCAATAATTCCATGGTCGTGGTGATATCATGCAGATGCGGGATGTTTTCAATTGTCACCGGCTCATCTGCAAGCAAGGTCGAGACAATAATCGGTAACGCCGCATTCTTCGCACCGGAAATACGGATCTCACCGTCCAGCTTGGCGCCACCTGTAATAATCAATTTATCCATTGTTGTACTTCAGCTTTTATTCTTTGATGACACTTACGAAATCTGCAATTTCTGGGCTTTTTCCCATTCAGCAGGCGTATAGGTTTTAATACCCAATGCATGCAATGCACCGCTGGTGATCTGCTCAGTCACCGTGGCATAAACAGCTTGCTGTTTTTTAACCGGCATCATGCCCTCAAATATATCACCCACCACAATGGCATCGAAATGACTGCCGTCACCAGTCACCGTCACTTCACAGCCTGGCAGGCCAGCTTCAATTAATTTCTTCACTTCATCAGGATTCATGGCGATTTCTCACTTAAGGCACTAATTCAAACGATGCATATTGTAGCCTGTGAGCGGGGCATTGGGATACCGTGAGATCACATTTCCTGGCGGGATTGGCTGTGAAAAGAGGGAGTTAGCGGGGAATTTAGCTGGAAATCAGTTTTTCCAAACCACTGACCTGGATAATGGCTTGCATTTGCTCGGGTAAGTTACGGAAACTCAACTGGATATCCTGCTGCTCGGCCACCCGTTGCCATTCCAGTAACAAGGCCAAACCCGCACTATCACTGCGCGAAACCTCAGCCAGATCAATAATCCGGGATTCACCATTAACTGAAAACAACACTGACATATCTTTCAGCAATTGCGGCACGGTCGACATATTCAGTTCGCCGATAATTCGATAGACCTTTTCACCATCTGTTTCAAAACGTACCGTACTCATGAGTCACCTTTACTGGTTTTTTTTTCAATACGTTCTATCAAGGCATCTAGACCCGATTGACGAATCTCAGTAGCAAATGAGGTGCGATAAGTCGCCACAATACTCACTCCATCAACACTGACATCATAAACTTTCCAGACACCACGCCGCTGATGAAGACGGTAATTAATAGAAGCCGGTGGTTTACCCGCCTCATAAAACTCAGTACGCACGGTGACATCACCTTTGCTAACATCATCACGCAACGGCAAATACTTTATTTTATTATTATCATATTCCAATACCGCTATCGCATAGGTTTTAACCATGAGCTGACGAAATGCTTTTATAAACCTCAGTTTCTGTTCCTTGCTGGCGGTACGCCAATTCTTGCCCAAGACCCATTTGGAAATACTGATAAAATCAAAATGCGGTACAACGATTTCATTGGTTAATGCATATATCAGGTTGTGATCTTTTTCCAACTCGGCACGTCTATTGGATAAAATATCCAATACTTTTTCTGTTGTTTGCTCAACTAGTTGTTGAGGCCCCACTGCTTCTGCAGAACTAGTTGGGGCATCCGTACTGGTAACAAATAACAGGCCTGCCAATAAAACAATAGCAATGGTTGCTACACGCAGCATTTATTTTTTTCCGTCCGAATCGTTATCCAACATCTTGGTAACAAACTGGCCGATGAGTTTTTCCAAAACCAATGAATCCTGGGTTAACTTGACCACGTCTCCCTGCTTGAGGCTTTTATCATCACCGCCGGGTTCCAGGCCTACGTATTTTTCACCTAATAAACCTGCCGTATAAATGCTGGCCGAGGTATCCTTTGGCAATGCATTATGCCTGGTCTCTATGCGCATGGTGACAACGGCTTGCAGTGAGTCATTATCAAACGAAATAGCTTTGACCCGCCCGATACGCACTCCCGCCATGGTCACAGGTGAACGTTCCTTAAGACCACTAATGTCTTCGAACCGCGCGGTCACTATATAACCTTCACCTTCATTATAGGTACTCAAGTTGCTTACTTTCATTGCCAGCATAAATAAAGCGGCCATGCCGGCAGCAACAAAAACACCTACCCAGATTTCCGTTAAGCGTGTAGTCATAATTAAACCTCCCCAAACATGAGGGCTGTTAAAATAAAGTCGAGTCCCAGAACAACTAATGCTGAATGTACTACCGTACGTGTGGTTGCCCGGCTCACCCCTTCTGAAGTGGGAATACAGTCGTAGCCTTCAAACACCGAGATCCACGTTACGACTACCCCAAATACCAGGCTTTTGATCACACCATTATAAATGTCATCATGCAGATCAACCTTGTCCTGCATTTGTGACCAGTAAGCACCCTCATCAACACCCAGCAAACTAACACCGACAAGAAAACCACCCAACACACCGACGGCACTGAATATTGCGGCCAGTAATGGCATGGAAATAAAACCGGCCAGGAAACGTGGCGATAATACGCGACGAATGGGATCCACTGCCATCATTTCCATCGCTGATAATTGCTCGGTGGCTTTCATTAAACCAATTTCAGCGGTTAATGCGGAACCGGCTCGACCGGCAAATAATAACGCGGTAACCACCGGCCCCAGCTCACGCACCAGAGACAAGGCAACTACCGTGCCCAGTGACTCTTCTGCACCGAAATCTACCAAGGTATTATAACCTTGCAGGCCCAGTACCATACCGACGAACAAGCCTGATACCAGGATAATCACCAGTGATAAAACACCGACAGAATAAACCTGTTGAACAACAAGCCGGAAACGTAACAACAGTTCAGGTATACCTGAAAGGATTGCAATAAACAGCAGATGGCCACGTCCCAATCGTTGGAAGAAATCGATGGCCTTTTGACCCAATAGCTGTAACCAGGAGAGCATCAATCCAGTCCCTTCTGTAAAAGATCCACATGCAAGTCATCAGCCGGATAATGAAAGGGAACCGGCCCATCCGGTTCACCATTCATAAACTGTTTGGCCCACTCAGAATTTGATTGAGCTAATTCATCAGCCGAACCATGTGCAACCACTTTGCCACCCGATAACAGATAAATGTAATCGGCAATAGCCGCGGTTTCGTGAATATCATGTGAAACAACGATACTGCTTAAACCCAGCGCATCATTCAAACTACTAATTAAGCGGACTACTACGCCCAGGGAAATGGGATCCTGGCCGGTAAACGGTTCGTCGTACATCAACATCATGGGGTCAAGTGCAATCGCGCGTGCCAGCGCAACACGACGCGCCATGCCACCGGAAAGTTCACTGGGCATTAAATTACGAGCACCACGTAACCCCACCGCTTCCAGTTTCATTAGCACCAGGGTGCGAATCAGCTGTTCAGGTAAGTCAGTATGTTCCCTGATAGGAAATGCCACATTATCAAACACATTAATATCGGTAAGTAATGCGCCATTTTGGAACAACATGCCCATACGTTTGCGAATTTGGAACAATTCACTACGTCCCATGTTTTCCACATGCTGGCCTTCAACTTCAATAGAACCTCGGGCAGGTTTTAACTGGCCACCAATTAAACGTAACAAAGTGGTTTTACCCGTACCACTCGGTCCCATGATCGCGGTAATTTTACCTCGCTGAATATCCAGATCAATACCATCAAAAATCTTGCGCGAACCACGCACAAAATGTAAATCACGAATTTTTACCAGGCTTTGACTATCAGGCATATTATTATCATTCATTCCTTATGGAGGGCATTGTCGCGCAAATAGTCATGCTCTGACAATGCTTTATTAATCATTGTGTTATCCAGTCTACAACAATTCCAGCAATACTTTAGCTTGCTTCATCATTTCCAGGTTTGGGGGTTCGCCACTCATTATTAATACCAACGTACGTTCTTTATTATCATATGACAGCAGCTGATCCATTAACTGTCTTAGTATTTTTAAATCCAGTTCATCTGAATGAATATTGGCCAATACCAATGCACCTGTCACATTGCTGGTTTCAGATGCCTCTTTCCAGACAGTATTGACTGAATGTGTTTGTAAAACCGCCTGTAATGATTCAGGGATATCACCTTCCATGTCGACACAGCTTGGTGCCAGTTCATTACAATTGTTGAGTAACGCTGATAAGGTATCTGCGCTGATCGTATTGGCGAGCTGACAAACAATACCAATACAACGCTTACTCAATAGTCTGATTTTTTCAAGATACGGCTCGGCTGCCAGTAATACATTATCGCTATCTCGCAAAGGTAATTCACAAACGAACAAAGGCAAGTCATCCGTTTCATCCAGCCAGTTTTCAACCTCACCCTGCCGCCACTCCTGTTCACGTATCAGTACAACCGGAAATTCATTACCGTAATACGCCAGTTGCCAGTCTTCCGGCAGATCTTCAGGATAAAACTGCTCGTGCCAGTGGTTATGCTGCCAGCCTGAAGCACCAATTAATATCCTGTGCGAACTCAACATTGTCATTTTATTCTCCAACAGACTAAGATATTACAAATCCACTTATATATTCTGACAGACAAAACCATGGCCGATATTATTCCATTTAAAAAACCCAAAGCCAAAGATAAACACAAAGGCAAAACACTGTGTAAAAGCGGCTTTCATAAATGGGATGTGGTTAAAGGTAATCCCTTTGATGTAAAACAGGGAAAAATGGTAACCCGTTACCAGTGTTCTCGTTGTGGCGCAACCAAAACCGAAGCTCGCTAAAAATTTGTTCCTGATTTGTCCCTAATTAGACATAGCTCGGCTATTGATCTGATTACGGAGCAATGGGATCATCTGCCCCTTCAAATAATAATACAACCCAAACGTAAACATGATGAAATTATCAACCCTGATCCCTGTTTGGCTAGCCAGTTCACTACTGATTGGCGGCTTAGTATTGCTTAGCGGCTGTGCCAGCGTTCCTGGCCCTGCTGATGAAAACGACCCTCTGGAATCCTATAACCGGGCCATGTTTGGCTTCAATGATGGTCTGGATAGAACGATCCTTAAACCTGCCGCTGAAGCCTATCGCGACACTATGCCACAACCGCTGCAAACCGGATTTCGCAATTTTTTCAGTAACCTGGACGATATTTTTGTTTTCCTTAATGATGTTTTGCAGTTAAAGCTGGCACAGGCCGCCTCTGATTTATCGCGCCTGGTATGGAATACCAGTATTGGATTGGCCGGTTTTATCGATGTGGCTACACCGATGGACTTACCCAAACATAATGAAGACCTGGGGCAAACCCTAGCAGTCTGGGGTATTGGTGATGGCCCTTATATTGTTTTACCTTTTCTGGGTCCAAGTACCCTTAGGGATACTGCTGGCCTAGCTGTTGAGCTCCCACATCATCCCGTTAATGAAATTGATGATACAGAGACTTACTGGGCAACCATTGTGCTCATGGCTGCGAATAAGCGTGCACAATTATTAGGGGCCAGCAAAGTGGTTGAAGAAGCTGCACTGGATTCTTATGTCTTTACTCGTGACGCTTATTTGCAGCATCGTCTTTACTTGATACATGATGGCAACCCGCCAAAACAAAAACGCGATATGGGCTTTGATAAGGAATCGAGTAAAGAAGATCTGGAACTCGAACTAGAGCTGGAACGTGAGCTTCAATCTCCCTCAAAACCTTAAACTAACTTAAACACTATTCAGGAACCCCATGGATAACACCATTTTACTTTCAGTTATCGCCATCATCGGTGGCTTTATTTTACTGGTCTGGGGTGCTGATCGCTTTGTACATGGTGCAGCTGCTACTGCGCGCAATTTTGGTGTCTCACCGCTCGTCATCGGTTTAACCATTGTCGGTATTGGTACCTCTGCACCCGAAATTTTAATTTCTATTATTGCTGCTTATGAAGGCAACCCGGCATTGG
>Ga0224514_10000147_pt1 | contig 23658 bp, 53 predicted proteins | sample SF_May12_sed_USG_3_FD_169107 | JGI IMG/M metagenome (GOLD analysis project Ga0224514, IMG submission 169107) | Sediment microbial communities from San Francisco Bay, California, United States - SF_May12_sed_USGS_24 | ecosystem: Environmental > Aquatic > Marine > Sediment | place: USA... | reverse complement strand
CCGTTGAACCGTTTGCTTTTTGTTTCATTTTGAAACGCCAGCACCCCCCTATCTTATATAATAATATCATACACTTGCATAAATAAAATATGTATTGGCTTATGTTATGTTTCATTTATGCAACATTGATATAGGTAGGCCTTGTTAAATTACACTTCATAATAGGCTGTTTGATATATTCCTTAGCTCTCTCAAATGATTCTGTATCTACTTCAATGCCTTGGTTATTAGCTACCTTAGTGACTATATCAAGTATAACATCTACAGGATTAATACAATCATCCAATACCCCATTGCTTACTATCTTAATCACCTCTTGCTTATCCTTCTTCTTCCTTAATCGTTTCCTCATGTCTGTTTCTTTATCATCCCTGAATATAGTTGATCTTATTGCGAATGATTGCCTCTTATAATTATCATAGATAGAATAAGCCATTACTTCTCTTGTTCCTACTGGTTGTCCTATTAATTTACTATAAGCTCGATATGTATTTGTTATAAGCTGTGAAATAGCTAAAGACTTCCTTAGATTAAAAAGTTTCTTTGCTGCCTTTATTCTCTTGAGTTCAGACTTCTTCCTTAGTCTCTTTCTCATGACTTAAAATCCCTTATCGCTCAACATGACATCCTCCAAAGGATTAAATACTGGGTTATATTTCGCTATTAATATTACCCGAATAAACCTACACTTAGTCTTTGGTATCTCATATAACACAATACCCTCATCATTATGAGAGTAATCTATATCTTTAATAGTCCTTACATATCTATTGTTTTTATTGTATAGTTTTAAGTCTACCCTCTCTATCCAATTAAGCTTACTCATATCAATCCCTTGATTGCTGGCTTATTAATATAGCTTGGTGCATTGCTTCTGCCTCTTTCTTAGTTCTAAAACATTTGATTATAGTTCCGGCCGGCTTATCTGTCTTAGAGCCTTTCTTTTTAGGGTGTCCATGTACTACACACCAATTACTTCCTATTTTCTTTACCATATCATCCCTCCTTAAACAACTTATCAAAGGCTACATCAAACTTATCTTTAAATAGACTCGTTGTCTTCTTTTCAAACTTACCCTCTATGTCATCATCTTCATACATTTGTTTCATTGATGGGCCTGTACGTCTTGATATGGGGTATCTCTTTTTACCTTCTCTCTCAAATAGCCCTCTCGATTCATTAGCTGTAGCAAAAAACCCTCTTTCTATTGTCTCGACTTTACCACTCTTTTTTATTCTTATTTTGGGAGGCTTTTTCTTATTAATCATTTGCTTATTAGGAGAGAAATGATGTAAGCCTGGGCGATTACCTCTATACTCAATTACAACTTTTTCTTTCCCCTTTCTAGCTTTTTCGATAAAAGTAGTATCTTTGCCCCTTGAATCTTTCTTTATTCGAGACTTAGGTATATTGAATATCTTGGCTGCTTCATTGACTGTGATTTTTCGATATTCTGTAGCTGTTTGATTAAGAGCATTCACTGTAGCTCTTTCTACTTTTTTGGGATCAAGTAATTTAGCGAACTTCCTAAGACCTTTTATTTTTATATCTGCCATAATTAACCTCACATATTATTGTGTATTATTATGTTCTTATTTATATTATTTGTCAAGGGTTTTAGTATATCATCCATCCTTTTAAGCCGGATTTTAGTTCATATACAGGCATATTACCTCTGTCCGTAATTTCGTTAATATCTGCGCGGACTAAATCGACATAAACGCTTGTCTAGTTTGAATTTGAAGCGTATTCATTATTATTGCTATACGGCTATTTCGTCCGTATAGCAGTGGTTGGGCGGCGCGGTAGCGTGTAAGTTGTTGTCATGCTTTTAATCCATGAGCTTGGTTAAAAAACTCTTCGCATACGCCTTTAATTACATTGTTACAATGTTTGCATTCGAGAGCATTCGGTAGAAAATACCAGCCCCCTTCTTTTTGAAGCGGTGCCTCTATCTTCTTTCCGCACTTAGGGCATGACCTTAAAATTGCTGTTTTATCATCCATGCTTTATACTCCTTTAAGTTTGGTGCTCCGCACCGCCCAACGAGGCGAGATAACCTTGAAAGGAAGGTCGGCTATAGAGACAGCCGCCCAACCCACTAATGAACCTGACGAATCCCGCATTGAGCGGGAACCGTCCGGTTATCTCGCCTCGTTAGCTGGGCTTTTCTATTTCCCGTTCAAAGGTAATTTTAAAATGATCCTCTCTCGTAAATGTCACATTCTTAATTTTCACCTCACTCCTCATTATGACATTATTCAAATAGTATTCGATTGCCTTTCTTGCGCTTGCCACGGTCATAGTCATTTCTGTCGGGATATCGTCGTTAATTTCTTTGTTCATTTCTATCTCCATGTTTAAGGTTTGAACCGGCCCAGCTAACCCAGCGCTCGACCCGTTTCACTTTGCTTGCTTGCGGCTTCACAGGTCAGCTTACATCGTTATGTGCCTATTCGTCAGCTTCCGACAGCACACGCCCTATCTTGTGTAAGCTATAATTACGTTTATCTCGGTCATGATTTCTTATTGTGCAAGGGCCGTTGTGCTCGTGTTCATGGTATTTTCTCAGCTCAGATAAGCTCATCATGGGGGATAGTATTGCTGAATGTTCACTTACAGAATGCGCCCAAAGTTTCATTCTTTCATTACTCATGTTATCTCCTTTTCTCTTTAATTAAAGCGGCACCTAACCCAACGCTCAACCCGTTTCACTCGGACTCGCAACTAAGGTTGCTCACCGGTCAGCTTACACTGTTATTTGCTTAATGCTTTAATATATTTCTTAATAGTCGCATCAGTGCAATAGACTCTCTTTCTTATCTCATCAAAGGACAAGCCACGTCTTACCAATTCTCTCAACTCTCTTTTTTCTTCATTTGTCATAAGTCACCTCTTTGGTTTTAGTTATCAGCGCAAATAACAAGGCATTCAACCCCGCTGCGCTGGACGGGTTCCCCGCCGGTTAATTCAAGCGTTAGGCATTTACCTTATTTCTCCAGTCATTTGCGAAGCATGGCGTTTTCAGCCCATTTAAAATATGGTAATATCTTTGTTCATCACACTCACGCACTTCATTTATCTTTAGTTTGCAACCTTCACATAAAATAGCTTTCACCTCGTCATAAGTAAAATACCTAATCCCTCGCTCAACCTCTCCGCTTTTATTACACTCCGGGCAATCTTGCAAGTCTTCATTTCTATCAGTCATCCTCTCCTCCGTCTTGGACTCTCAGCCTACGGCTTCGATCCGGTTAGCTTAATCTGTTATATACTTTCCTTTATACCCATAGCCTCATAATGCAATTTCAACTATGAGAATATTCTATCCTTCTGTTATTAGCTTGCTGAGTGCGCCATAAATCTATTTTATGCTCTGCCGATACCATAAGCCATCTTAATTTTTCCTCGTCTTCCCTCGCTACTCTCATAGCTTCTAGGAGTTGTAAATACTCCTTATGAGCATAAGCATATGCCTCCCTAGTCTTATCTGTGCCTTGAGTAGTATTCATTAACAGAGCTTTTTTTGTTTTCCTGAATTGCTCTAAATAAATACGCTCTGATTTAGCCTTAGCATAATGTTTAGCGTTATCTCTTATGAAATTAGCTGAGTTTTCTACTTCTTCATCGCTTATCATGGTTTATCCTTTGGTATTTCAAGAATCAAATCCTTGCCTCTAATTTTGTCTCGCAAAGTGTCGAGACTATCTACTCTCGGTCTCATTGTTATATTTAAAGGTGATATACAATTCCATCCAGCATACTCAATCTCTATCCTCTCAACGCTGTCATCTTCTACAGGTGGATAGAGGCGCTTACAACCATGCTTACCATGTATTACATTATCCATAATCAATGAACACAGGCTATCCCTTTCTGGTCTCAATCTTAATCTGTCCTCGACACCTTTAACCGTAAAATATTTAATGCCTCCATGACTCCAAACTTCTCCTGATGCTTGAGGAACAATCTCTTTCTCTTCGTGGTAGGGTTGCCAGTCGTCTGATAAAATTTTATCATGTGCTAGAAGCCCTATATATACATCCTTTTCTTTTAAAAATAATTGTAAATTAGTGCCTTCCCACCTAGCGTAATATCTTGGATATTCTTCACAAATCGCCTTTCCTGTTGGGTCTAAAGCCTCTTTTATATTCATAATCTCCCCTCCTTATACCGCCTAATATTTGTCATCCCTATCCAATACATAAACTCTTCTGATCTCTCCCATTTATCTTGCCATCTGGGATCTGTGCTGCCTTCTGTAAATTCTTGATCGCATTTGTAGCAAAACTCAGCTGTCATTATGTCGCTACACTTCTTGCTGCGACCCTTGCCGAAGCTATGTTGCCTGGGGCCATTATAATGTGATGCCGTTGAATCTGGATTACCACATTTTATACAAGGCATGTTTCTAGCTCCTTCAGTGATTTTACTCATTTTCCACCTCAATAACCGAATAACTCCTATGAGGATAATACCTTTTAGCCATCCCCATTGATATATTCGCACCATGCCTAGTATCATATTTCCTCGCATGACTCAAAACCGTAGTTTTTCCAGGGTCTCCAGACCATGGAGCAATATAAGAAGGAAAAGCCCCATCAACAAGAACAACAAAAACCCCTTCTTTTTCATGCTTTTTCATATGGACAGGATGCCTCCCCTTGTTAACCATATCTTTTTGATTATCAGACTTAGTTCCAGCTATTAAATGGTCGATATTGCAGCAACAAGGATTATCACATTTATGCATTATTTGTAATCCATCACCGATCTTTCCATAATGATATTCATAGACAGCACGATGAATATAAATATTTTTCTTTACGGGACGTCTTAATGTAAAATAGCCATAACCAGCTCCCGCCTTTGCTCCTGTCCATTCATGGCATCCATCTTCATTTATTACCACGTTTTCCTTTAGTCTGTCAGGAATAGTCTTATCTTTCCGTCTTTTTTTGCCAGACTCTACATATTTATGGTAATTTTTACCACCTTTTTTTATATCTGGACGTACTCTCGCCCTATCAACATCCTTCATATTTTCCCTCCATTATTTAGAGCATTATAGCTTGCTAAGGTTATAATGTCAAATTAATAATAGCAGATATATGTTATTTTACTCATCCCCCCACCAAATCTGACCACCATTCTTTTTTAGGCTTTTCCTTTTTAATTGCTTTCCTTGTGATTGAATAATCTATTTGCTGGTTAGCTTCTTTACATTTAGGGCATATACGATTCCAATTCCTACCACCACCGGGGAAGATAGTTACCTCAGCCTTAAAGGTTTTTTTGCAATTCTTTCCCGTTCCGGCAATACATTTTTGCTTTATAGTTCCACCTGGTCTTGGAAACTCACTATTCATGCCATCTCGTTTAGTTGGTGAATCTTCCCATCTTCCCATAATGCCTCCTATATTAACCTTTCTTCCTGTGGCTCTCCCAATCGAATTGAACTATCTTGCCGCCTTCTCTAAATCGATCTACTGGCCTATCACCTAATTGTTCAATCAATTCAGAAAGGTTTACATTCCCTAAAAGTATTGTCGGCTTCATGGCCTCATATCTGTCGTTTATTATTTCAGAGATATAGAGTCTTTCGGTATCAGTCCCGAATTGCACCCCCACTTCATCAATTACCAAGAGATTTGGCTTAGTGTAAAGCTCTATAATCTCACCTTCCTTTGTCAAGTTATCTCTCCAGCTATCCTTGATGGATCTTATTATTTTCATAGCCGTAGTAATTAAAGCCGTATAACCTTCCTCGATAATCTCGTGAATTATACCACAAGCCAGATGATTCTTGCCGGTGCCGGTCTTGCCTATGAATATCATCCCCACCGTTTCCTGATGGTTATTAATAAACCAGCTGGCTATCTTCAAAGCCTTTTTTTGTCCATCATTTGCGGCCTCATAATTATCTAATCTCTTCTCCAAGAAACGTGGTGACATCATGGAGTTATGAAGACGCTTATCTAAATATCTTTGTCGCTCCCTTTCTTTTCTTATTGTTTCCTGAGCTAAATTTTGCTCTTTAGAACACTCCGGGCAATAGTAGATTTTCTTCTTAAAAAACTTGTTATCAACAACCTCTTTTTCTATATCATGCTTTTCGCATCTAGAATCTTCCATCTTCTCCGATGCCTTCGCTATAATCTTTTTCGTTAAGTCCTGTGTGCTTTCCACTATTGCCTCCTTTGCCTTTTTTAATAGGAAAGAGCCCTGTCCATCCATTTGCTATCGTAGCGTCAACTATCTCTTGCTGATCTGATAAATTAGCCAAAAGGACATTCGCGTTTTTAGTTCTGGCTGCATCTGTTAATTTCGTCTTTGTGGTTTTTCTATGGTCTTCGTATTCTTGCCATATTTCAGGTTTAATTCCTTCGGGTAAAATCCATAAAGGGTTTTTCTTTATATTCTTTTTCTTTTTATCTATATCTACTTCTTTATCTATATCTTTGCTTGCAAGTTGCTTCTTAGGTACTTGTAAGTGTTTTGTGTAATTATCTCGCTTTTTCAATAAGTTAGGTATTTCAATTCTGATAATGTTTTCAGAATAAACAACTTTGGTTTTAAGTTGGTTTTCAGTTAGTTCTAAGAATGAAATGAGTTTCTTTTGTTTTAATCCTAATAACCTGCACCATTTCTGGATAGAATATTCAGCATGACAGCGAGTAGTTTCGTCCATTTTAAACGCCACTATTTCCAAAATACGATTCCATCTACCGTAGCCGGCAAAACCTTCCGCATCTATTAAAGCATCAACCCCCTCAGAGAGAAATGCATCTGCATCATGCTTAAACCATTTCATTTTTGGCATCCCTCATCATGTTCCAGCACTTAAAAACAGCCTTTTTAGCTATCTCATATTTTGTTTCACCACTTAATTTCCTTTTGTGCAATCTTGGCGGCTTCTTGACCTCATTTACATAGCCTATAGACCCATTCCAGTGTGTTAAAACATATAAACCTGCATATGAAGGTATATCGCATTTATCTACCAATTCTTCCGTCAGCAAGAATGAAAAATAATTACAAGGGTGTAAACCTTGCTTAATAGCATCATGCTTAGAAATTGATTCGTGATGATAGCCTCCCCAGCCATCCTCTCTATCTGTCTTAATAGAAGTAGTTTTTTTGAAATCGGCCAGAAAGTCAGACTTACTAAGTTTTATTTCTATCTCGTCAGAGAATCCGCTACCCTTCCGAAATCCAAACAAATCCATTTCATTGTGTAAATAATGGATATTAGGCAATAGTATTTCGTATCTGCCGAATGTTGATCTACTGTAGGCTAGCTGTAAGTCTTTTACTGATGGATATAAATCTTGCTGCATTTGATACCTCCTACTAAGGTTATGTGAGTAGCTTATGAGGGAAAGACAATGTAGTAGGCATCATCTTATTACGGATTGCAGTCCAACCCTCAAGAGCTTAATTGATGCAACTACCCTATCACGCTGCAACCTGTAAAGTCAAATTTATTTTTACTTTTTATCCATATAAAATTACAGGCCAGAATATTAAGGTATAAAAAACCGCCAACTGTACAGGGCTTCTAAATAGATCAGCTATTTCCACGCCAAGCCAACGTATAAAGCTGATAGCAATCTCCCGTTCACGGCCATCCTCGATATCCTGAGTAGGTATATCTAAGGGCTGATGGGTAGTATATTCAGTTGTGTATATGGTAATCATATCTTGCCTCCATGAGTCTTCTCCTTATGACAATGGTAACACCACACCTGTAATTCATCAATACTACAAAATAACCTCTCAGCAAATCCACTTAGATCATCAAAATTTTTTAATGAGCCGGCATCAACTTTGTGGTCTATTTGATAAGCCAACACTGTTTTAGTATTGCCCGATTTAGTCTTGCCTATTTCAATTCGTTCTTGCAATGCGTATTCATCTCCGCACTGCTCACATTTAATACTAAATTTGCGTCTGCCAAGATGAGGATATGGAACCTTAGCCCTATTTAATGCGTCTTTATACATTTGTGAATGTCGCCATTGTTTCCGAAGCATAGAGCGCAATTTACCAAAGAAGGCCGCTTCAGTCATCCCATAAACCGGGTTAATTATACTTCTTTTCCCCATTATTCCTCCGTCCGTATTTTCATGCGTACCAGCAACGCCATTAATTAGATTAATCCTTTATTGTTCAATGATATAAATAAGTTTTTCACATATTGCTATACGGCTATTTCGTCCGTATAGCAGTGGTTGGGCGGCCCACCCTTTTAACGGGCCTTAAATCCACCAGTGGCGCATATAACCATCAGCCTATATGCAATCGAGCTTAGATCGTTTACCGCACCTCTGTCTTTTGCCTCATCAATCATGTCAGCCCATTTATTAACACTCTCCGCAGGGGTAGGGCCGCCCAACCCATCGCTGCTAGGGCCTGAAAACATCTCTATATCACGCCCATTCAGCCCTTCACCTTCTTTCTGCCTATTCTGTCCATGTATCGGGCAGCCTACTATTTCAAAATTTATACTTTTACAATTACATTCTGGTGGTAGCATCTTTGTTTCCTCCTTAAATTTTCATGCCGTAGAGCTTAATCTGTTGGGCGGCGCGGTAGCATCAGCATTTACCGAAAATCTCCACTAAAGCTTGGAAAGTTAAGCCCATAATAACTATAATACCTACTACAAGTATGGCAAAAGCTCTTAACCTGTATTCGTTCCAATTTTCTTTCTTACTGTCTTTGTTCTTTCCCATAATTTACCTCCTTTAAGTTTGTGCGTTCCGCACCGCCCAACGAGGCGAGATAACCTTGAAAGGAAGGTCGGCTATAGAGACAGCCGCCCAACCCACTAATGAACCTGACAGCACCCGCATTGAGCGGGTACAGTCCGGTTATCTCGCCTCGTTCTATTTCTTCTGGTTCACTTGAATCAATCCCTCATCAACAAGGCTTTGAAACTCTTCAGGGCAGTCTTCTCGCATTTGCTCCAACACCTCACCAAAACCATTGTAGGCTTTTGAAAGGTGGTCTTCACCAGCACGAAATAGAACCCCCTGTTCAACCGGACTGCGCTCCTTTTGCTTCTTTTTCCATCTTGCGAAGCAGTCGTCACAATTGCAGCCTTCAAAATGCTTTTTCATAGTCCCTCGCTTGCCCGTTAACGCCATGTTAGCTTGGCTTCTCAATTAATGGGCATCTTGTAACAAGGCATCTATTCAATCCAGCCTTCCCCATCTCATCATTGTCATCAGCATATAAACAGAATGCTGCATTGTCTGGGTCTAAATGAACACAATGGGGTTTAAAGTCAGCAAAGGCCAAGCTAACCCACCGCTGAAATTCGGACTGAATACCATCGTTTCTTAATTTTTCGTCATTTTTATCCTGTGGCATATTTCCTCCTTTTTGGCTAATTCTTCAGCCGTTTAGCTTACAACGTTATGCCCCTGCATCTTCAGTCATAATATGCGCTATATGCCTTCCTATCCTATCTTGAATGTTTATTGCTTTTTCTTTGTCGTAAGCCATTGCTCCTTTGCCAGTCAGGAATCCCCACCCACGCACATCAACAATCATGTTACCGTTATGGTCAAAGATACATTGACCATCAGGGTCATACCTGAAAGGTGGCTTAAATGGGGCATAACCCCTCGCTGAAGGCAGATCGCTTTCTTCTGTTTCATCAGGGCAAATATTGCACTTTTCATCTGGTGAATGTTTAAATATTTCATGTTCACATTTCATCCGCTAATCTCCTTAGCTTAAATCGTTCTAAGGCTTGTCTAATTTATCACGAATTAAATCAGCCCAAGTGTCTCTGATCTCATCTTGGGTGTCAGGGTCAATCCCTTCAAACTCTTGGCGCAATCCCCTTCGGTCTGTCAGGTCTGATTCTATCTCTTCTATAATCCTTTGTGCCACATCAGGCTCAACATGATTACCTTGGTCTGTGCAAAAAGGATGGCTCGGCCTATCAACTCTTCTGTTACAATTTCCGCATCTTTTCATGTCTTCCTCCATTAATTAACACGCCTTAGAACCCAGCGCTCGACCCACTCCGTTTAGACCGCCAACTACGTTGTCGGCTGGTCAGCTTACACATTCTACGGCATCCTTTGATTTTTAATCACATAAGCTAAATAAGCCGCATCTTCTTCCATGTCAATAGCATAGCTCACTTTGCGCTCATCCCACTATTTTGACAATATGGCCTTCGCAAGAACTAAGGCTTGCCCTTCGTTAAAACATGCCTTAGAACCCAGCGCTGAAGCAGACTTGCCTTCCTCTTCTTTGTCACAAGCTTCACAGCCATATAAGCCACGCTGTATATTATGTTTACATCTTATTAATTTCATCCGCAATTCTCCTTAGCTTAATCTGGTTAGTCGGCTGCCCTTATAATTTCTATCAAGTCATCAACAATCCTGTCTCTATGCATACAAATTCCTATCTCACAATCGGGATACTGTTTATTATTGCTGTCTGAGCAATGAGCACTCTTACAGAAATATTTTTTGAATTTATCAGCAATGCCGTCTAACCCAACGCTGCTAGGGCTAGACGAGGGTGCTTTGTTCTCCATAAGGGGTTTCTTTTTATCACAATAATTTGCAGGCAAATTACTCCCACAATGATCTCTTGATGTTTTAGTATAAAAATCACACTCTCTATTGTCACATTTCATCTCTTTTTCCTCCCGCTCAGTCTAGCCGCAGAGCTACTTCGTTATGCCACTATCCTTTGGCTCTTACTCTAATCTCTTCGGCCCACTTCTCTATCATTTGCCATCTATAGTGCTGCCATATACATATCGTTCTTATTGAGGGTGGCATAACCCTACGCTGAAGCAGACTTGCTTTCCTCTGGTTTTTTCGATTCGCTGTTATATTCCGGCCTTGTGTCTGTAGATGGGTCTCCCATCTGTCTATGTGGGTTCGCCATACATTCTTCGGGGTCTCTATCGCCTATTTCTTTTCCGCAATATTTACATTCCATATTCGCAATTCTCCTTAGCTTAATCTGTTATGTGCTAATCTTTCTATTAGTCATCATATGTTCTATAGCATCACTAAAATTTTCAAAATGTATAGGCTCCATACTCTCAGCCGCCATTGTTGTGACTATATCTATCAATTGTTTTTCTATTTTTTTACCTTTTTCTATTTTCGAGATCGCGCATAACCCTCCACTCAAGGCGACTGCGCTTTCTTCTTGCTTCTTTGAACATTCGTCGCAATAACTACACTCCGGCATTTCATCTCCACACTTTTCGCATTTCATCCGCTTGCTCCTTAGTTTAATTCGTTAGTCGGCCTTTATAAAAAGAGGATGTTTATCCTCAATTAATTGTCTTCTGCACGCTTCTGAAAATGTTATTCCAGGCTCATCACAAGTTGAATCAGCCAGCGGCACTGTTTTATCTATGATCTCTATAATCGCTTTAAGTTGTGCGTTTTCATGCTTAATCATCTGGCCTTCTAATCCAACGCTGAAAGGGATAGACAAGTGAGCTTCTATAGCTATAAGGCACTCTTTACAAACATTGCTGTCATGATTAAATTCTTTATTTGGAAACTTTCCCTCACAATTAATACAAGTATATAATATTGGCATCCTCATTTTTCCATCCTCCTAGTCTATCCGTTTAGCTTAATCTTTATAAATCAAACTCACTAAATGCCTTTTCTTCATTGCCGTTTTCTTGATTATACTTTGTATACATAGTGATAGTCAGCCTGCCATTTTCGCGGTCATATTCTGCTTCTGCTTCGTGTTTGTCTAGCAATAGCTTCCAATCTTTTAAGAACTCCCCTTTTCTTTGCTCTCCATCCATGTTTCTTCTCCTTCCGCTTGCTCCTCAATTCTTCCGCTATCCTTTCCTTTAATGAATCTGCACATAGTACAGACTCAATGAAATTAAGGATTAAAAAGAAATATCATCGTCTTCAAAATCGCCCGGACTACTCGACGAACCTTGCGCCCCGGAAGAACTTTGCGAACCCGACGAAGATTGCGAACCGCTTCCGGCTTGGCCGAGCATGGTCATATTATTCGCTACGATCTCAGTTGTCTGTTTCTTGTTACCGTCATTGTCTTCCCATTCTCTAGTCTGGAGACGACCTTCAATATAGACTTGCTTGCCTTTGTTGAGATATTCGCCGCATATTTCACCCAGTTTTCCCCATGCAACGATGCGATGCCATTCTGTTTTTTCTTCCTTATTGCCATCCTTCCCTGTCCACTTTTCAGTTGTAGCGATGCTAAAAGAAGCCACCGCTTGCCCCGACTTTGTATATCTGACTTCTGGATCTCTACCTAGAAATCCAACTAAAATTACCTTATTTACTCCTGTTGACATTATTCCACCTCTTCAATTAAAAGTTTGTGTGTCTCATCAAGATCAATTATATTGGTACATCTTCTGGACCAGATAGCAAATCCTTCATTGCCTCATATCCAGTTTTAATGGTTGTTGAATTCATGGACTCTATCTTTGTCCAGCTTCCCGTTTTAAAAATTGTATTTAGAAGATCGTTTCTTTTCTTCTTTTCTTCTTTTCCGATGCCGTCCATACTATGCTTAATAAGAAGAGATTTTATTTCTTCGCACCATATATCACGTTGTCTCTTTTCGTATGTCCAGTTGTCGTCGCCTTCCTCATTAAATAGGTCTTTTGAATCTTTCTGGTTCATCGAATCAAAATGACCCCCACCAAAATTCAGGAAATCAAAATGCGACTTGAGCTTATCATAGTCTGGAAAGTCAATCTCGTTTCCATTTAACAGATCAGCCCTATCTTTTTCCACAAGAGCCCTATTTATAATCCTTCCGTTCTCGCGGTGTTTTATCATTTCAATGAGTAAAGATGGTTCATAGCCAAGTTCTTTTTCCGTTGCCATCTTAGTACCCATTGTGATGAGTTCCATCTTGCCGGTTTCCTCATTTTTCTGATACTCATAGATTGAACCCGCACGACCACAAACAATGCAATGTACTTTAGATGATAAAAATCTATCTGTAAACTCAGCCCACGCAGCTTTGATAGGTTTCCAATGGTGAAATTCAAGTTGATATAGTGGGCGCTTGCCATTCTTCTTTCTAGTCTCATTAAGCTTTTTAAGATAAGAATCCTGGCAATCCCTCCATATATGAGTGATCGAATCAATAATTACAATATCACATTCTTTCTCAGCCTCGTCCATGAAGGTCATCAGATCCTTTAAAGCTCTTGACTCATCATAGACCAAAAAAGGAATACCCTCTTTTTCAAAATCAGGGATTATAAAAGAGGCGGCAGGCTCAGTGTCAAACATACCTACTGGCTTTTTAAGCTTGGCAGCTTTATGTAATCCGATCGCTACCTTTGCCGCTGTTTTAGTTTTACCACTTCCCGCCTCACCATAAAGACCGACTTTTGCAAAAGCCATCTTATTCGTTGCTTTTTTTAACATGCCCATCTTATCTCTCCTTTGTTGTCTTATAAGGGGTTACTTTTTGTTTTTTATATTTTCTTCTCCGATATCTACCAAATGAGATAAACTATCCGCTATTCTTGTGTGCTGGAATATTGATTTGCTTAAACGCTCTTCTACCATTTTATTGTGAGCCTCTACCGATGCCATCATATCTTTCCTGCCTTCCTTAGTGGCAATTCTGCATAAAGTGGCTCCGATCATAACTCCTACTGAAAAAGAAATTCCTATTCCAAACGCATATAACATATCCCACATCTTACTCTCCTTTGTTTAATGTTTAATATAAATCATCAGCGGCTTTTTGAGCCATAACATAAGCTTCTTCTATACGGTTAAGTTGTGATAAATCATCTATCTCAAGCTGATTTCTTATAGCCACAAACTGCCCCTCAAAATAATCTATAATATCCTTCATCTCATCCTCAAAGTCATCTGGACAATTATCCATGATTTCTTTTCTTGTCATCTTACCCTCCATTATCTTATTTTAATCCCTCATTTCATCAAGTGTTTCAGTGACTTTTTTAAGCTCTTTCTTTACTTTAACTAACTCCTTCTCTGCTTCCTTTTTTTGTTCATGTGAGTTTTCCATATCCTTGAAATCACAAAGTGCTGCCTCCATCCTATTCCCCATTGTTTGGACTTCTTCTATCAATCCTTTTAAATAAGAATAATTCTTTGTTTTATCACATGTTCTCATCTCTTCAAGAACGTCACATAAACTTCTATTAGGCCAACTCATTTTACTCTCCTTTGGTTAATGTTTATCTAACCTAAGATATACGCTACAAGACTCCTTACCCCGAATCCGCTCTTGCCTTTTCGGGTTTTCCATTTGCCAGTTCCAGGCCAAAAATCAATATAGCAATCCTTCCCTTCAACTATTAAATGAGCGCCATTATTTTTAGGCTCAAACGGTATTCCATGTTGTGCTAAATATAAAGGCGACTGTTCTCTATTACGTGACCTCTTCGCCTTGCCTTCCTCTTTCATAGCGTTATAAACATCTCCAACATCTCCCATCTTACCCTCCATTATCTTATTTTAGACTCATGTTCTTTTGTGGGTGACCTTATCCCTTTCGATAACGAATCTACTCAGTTAGGTTGTAATCCTGATAAGGCCCCCGCAGAAAAACATGAACCAATAAAAAAAGCCTCGCAAGAGTTCGGGCTCCATTGAGGCTTTAAAACTCGCGGCGTTATTGCCGGAAGTTTATTTGCTATCGCCAGCCTTCCCGAATGCTGTTATGTCTTGTTGCTACATTCTTATTATCTCAAAGAGCGATTTGATTGTCAAATTAATAATTGTACTTAATAATTCCTTTAATAATGCCATAGTCTAAGGATTTTTTTTGCATCTTTTAATTCTTGTATTTGTCGTTCTCTATCAAGTATCTTGCCATTTAAAATTTCTAAGATTCTTTTTCTTTCCTGCGATCCCTGTACCTTAGCCTCTCTAACGCTAGTATGCCATGAATGTTGCCATTGATCCATATTGATACAATCTCTTAAGAAATTACTCACAAAATCATCATCAGATGCATAGCTAGGGTTCTTGTTTTCTACTTGCAAGCCATTTTTATCTGTTATTATCGTGGCTGTCTGATGTTTATTGCCAAATATATCTTTGATTTTAACGTCTCGTTTCATCTTCTTGCTCCATATCCCTTAAATAATCAGCTTGGTGTGAATCGTCTAAGGGATGCCTTCGAGTATCCTTCTCGTAAGTATCGCAACCCTCGCATATCTCGTGGCCTGATGCGTATGGGCATTCTACATCGTTGAGGTATAGGCAATCATCCTTCATGGCACTATCCTTAAAAGCTGACTTTGCCCACCAAGCATTTTATAATAAAAATATTCCCCTCTTCTCCTGCACTCGATATCAAAGCCGTTCTTTGGCTCCCGCAATTCATCGACAATCGCATTGACAGCGCAAACATCACATTCTTTTATTATCTCTCTTGTTGAATGAGGTTTGCCATCAGATAGAAATCTTGCCACCCTTTGAAGCCGCTTAGAATTCTCAAGCAATGCCGCCTTGATCTTTCCTCTTGTTAATATCTGCTTGCCGGCCTCCCTTATTAATCTATGATGATCGTCTTTACATTCAGGGGAATGATATTTTTTATGCCCCTTCTCCTTGAACATCTCATCACATAGCGGGTGCATACATAGAAGCATATCTGTCGCGCCGTATACGCTCCCCTGATCGACTTTCTTGTCTTGGTCAATGGCATTCATAGTCATACCTTCATTGATACTTTATTATGGCGATTAAATATCTTTTCATCCAGTAGTCCCCGGCTGCATATATCACGGCCAAGTCTATCGCTTAATGTCTTTGAATGTCCGCCACAACGGACAGCGCCATTGTCATCAAATCTCAAGAAACCGGCAGAAACGACATTATCCAGTATGCCAAGCTTTTCCGCCCTTGTGTCATGCTGGTCTTTTGATACCTCACAAAATATTTCTATCTCTTCCAGCCCGCACGCTCCGATATGAACTATATACTTCATGACAACCCCCTAATTAGATTGTTTGTCTATATTGCGCTCCTTCCATATATTAAAAGCATCAATAAAACCTTGCGTCATTGTGACACCTTCCTTTGCACACTCGATCTTGAATTTTCTCCATGTCTCAAGCGGCACCCTTGATAATGTTTGATTCTGTTCTGTCTTTGTTTCTTCGTGTGTCATATATCCTCCTTTAATTAATCTTATTTTTTAGGGATCAGCCCCATTGTTGAGACATTGCGTTTGCCCACCCATCATAAGTTTCGCTTCTAAGCCTCTTTCTATTAGGGCTAGGGGGCATATGCCATACTTTCTGCCTTTCCTTTATTGGCAATAACATCATTTCATCATAAACATTATAGGTTTCTTTAAGTGGTGGTAATCTGTCGAGCCATAAACAAGTTTTCTTTTGTTCTTTGTGTCCAAATTGCCAAGGGTGAATGTAGGTAGGTAAGCCCATTCTGTCCTTAGGTAACACACCTATCGGATTCTCCAATGCTGCACCTATTTTAGCTTCTGATTTTGCAAGATTCCATAAATCCACAGTCCATTCTATGGCCTCAATACGTTGATAATGTTTTTCTTTGCCTGATCCATAAGTTCCATTCCCAGCTACAGTTAACCAAGTGCAATCTGGGTGAAGTATAATAATATCCCAAGGCCCATAATGTAATATGGCCTTCTTTATATCCATTTGTAAATGGGGGCCAGATCTGCGAGTTGGCAATAAGTCACAACTCCAAGCGTCATGACCCATCCTTATAAAAGCATCGCGCAACTTCCCATTTTCTTCGCAGCCCGCTAAAACTCTCAATTTAACTCCTCAACTTCATAAAACTTATTAGCCGCAACCTTGGCAGCATCTCTCGACCATGATGGCCTATGTTTTTCACACATATTCAATCTTTGCTTCTTGCCTACGGTTTGAATCAAAACCATTGATGCCTTTTCTTTGCATCCACATGCTCCACATAGTCTCATTTTACATCTCCCTTGGTTGTGTTTTCCTTACTGTTAAGTTAATTATATCACACCATAAAATCATGTCAAGGAAAAAATTAATAAAAATAAAAAAAGATTAATTATATAAAAAAGCCCTCCTAGAATTAACTAAGAGGGCAGGGAGACAGGGGGAGAGAAGCCCTGTTTTATTTCTTTAATGCGTTCTTTACTCCTCCAACGATAGCAGGAATACTGTTTTTTAATGCCGAGAATCCCCATACTCCACCAATCATGGCGGCAAATAGCTGTATATACCATTCAGGCATAGAAGCCAAGGCAGTATCAAAATAAGCCTTAACTCCATCAGGGTCAAATAAGGCCCATATAAAAGGCCCGGCAAACATGCCAAAGCTAATGCGCCTCAACCATTTATCTTTATCCTCAAGATTCGCCATTTCCCATTCATGGTTATTAGAGTCTTTATCTCTGAGCAATCTAGCCTTGTTTTCAGCAACGGCATTTTTAATATCCATTGCTTTCTTTTTAAGCTCTACCCTGCCATTATTCCATTCTTTAGCGGCATCTATAAGAGGGCTAGCTAGCCATTTAATTGGATTCATATTATTTCCTTATCTCATCTATAAATTCATGCCAAGGGAAACCGGCACCAGGGTCTTTCTTTCTCTGAGGGTCTATATCGCTATGCCTTACTATATTCATATCCTCTCCCCACTTACAACAAAGATCAATGCCTGCCAAAAATTGAGCATCTGTTAAATACGGTCTGCTTATAGCATCGACAAATGACCCATAATCATGAGGGCCAGGAACTAAAAATTCTATTCCTATAGATGTCGTATTATGGCCTTTAGCGTGATAGGCACCCTTGTCTATAGGTCGGCACTGAATAATGCTCCCATCGGGACATATGAGCGCATGAGCAGACAATCCTGCCTCTCTCAAGAAATCTACAGCGTGCAGATAGGTTCCATTGCATTGTATAAACTCCCCCATTGCGTGAATTACTATATGGGTAGGATCATTATGTAGACTTCCTTTTGGTGATGAAATATTATATATTCTCATATGCCCTCCACAATTTCTTTTATAGTTCCCATAAAATAAGGTAGAGACATTATGGGTTTATTAATTAATGTCATGCCTACAAGTCTATTACTGTTTTGTTTTGCTTCAGACGAGCAAATTACTATATTCATTGCCGGATGTTCTTGTTTTAATCTATTAACTAATTCAATTCCATTAGCATTAGGCTGAAGAATATCTATTACTAAAACATCAGGACAATAACCATTATCGAATTTATCAAGAGCATTTTTTAAATCCAAAGCCTCAATATTGCATCCCTTAGTTGCCTTTGCGATATATTCAGCTTCAAAGCGTCTATAATATTCACTTGAATCTACAACCCAGGCTTTCTTTAGATTGTCTGCTTTACTAGCCATGATATGAATTTCTCCCATCCAATAATTGAGCCGATAATAAATACTATAAAGAAATATCCAACTATCTTAACCGCTTTTATAGGATCTGATTTAATTGTTTCCCATGCTGTTTTATTTTTAGCTTTTTCTCTATATTCATCACAATCTTTCCTTAATGTTATTATTTCATCTGATACTGTATGAACAGAATTTTGTATTTCTTCATTTTCATTTAGTTTATGTTGTAACTCTGAAAACAGGCCAGCATATTGTTTTTCAATTTGCACTTTTTCATCTTTAAGGCTTTTTATTTCTAATTCAAGCCTTTCAATGTCGCGCTCATGTCTATCAAGAGTTTTCCCGGTAAACTTCCTCCCCTCTATTAACGCTGCCAGCTTGCCAGCTATTTCGTCTTGATCCATACATAATCTTATAGTCTAGGGTGAGTTTCAATCCTTGCGCCTCCTGCCATTGTTAAAGGCGTTATCTTACTTGCTCCATCAACTGACCATATTTCATAACGACCTTTAAATACTGTTGTGGGCAATATATCAAAATACCATCTACCATTGACAGCATCAGATATAGTTCCCGTTACTTCTGGAATTGATGGGCTTGCTTCTCCTGCATTTTGAACAGCTTTAAATTTAAAAGTAAGTCCTGAAATATTTACAGGGTCTCCATCAGTATCAAGCCATTGATATTCAAGCCTAGTGGTAGTATTAACTGTTAAATCAAGCGACTTATTTATATCCAGCAAAGTATCTATTTTCTCCGCTACTATCACATCAGCAAGATATGTTGTACCTACTCCTTCAAGCTGATCTATCGCAAATCTGGCATCATCTGATATTGTACCTCCGGCAGTCTCATAAGCATCTGCACCAGTCAAGGCTTGATGTCCTGATATTCTCATGGTACCACCTGTGCAAGTAGCATCTATAATAATTTGTCCATCTCCATCATGACTGAAATTATCACCTGTTTGCATATTGAGAAGTTTTATGCCACCGTGATAGCCTCTAAAATTAAAATTAGTTGCTCCAATTGCTGCTCCATAATCAAATACAGGCGTTCCAGTTCCGGCAATAGAAGAATGACAACCATCTGCAAAAAAGAAATCGCCGGCTGATCCCGCAATCATCGTTCCATTAAATCCACATTTATCAAAATGAGAAGGTGGTAAAGTTGTCCCATTAATTTCACAGTCTTCAAATTTTGGCTTTATTGCACCCGTACAAATACCACTAATATCAGCGCCATGAAAGAATGATCCACTTACATTTTTCCCACCTAATGCTAGTGTCCAAGATTCACCAATAAAACTTTGCTTTTCCTGTGATGTTGTAAATGTTATTGATGAGCCTGCTGTGATTTTAGCATTATTTATATTAAGTGCCGCTGCTAACGTATTAAAATCAGCAATATTATCAACTGGATTATCAACTGTTCCATTTACAAAGGGATCAGAACCAGCAGTACCTCCAACTGTATCGATATAAATAAAGCCACCTTCATAGCCGCCTTGCTCTTTCAAATCTCTAAGCCTTTTACCTGATGAATTATTAACATTATGAGTTCCGCTTGTTAGCACTTCATCCCATACTTCATCAACTATTTGCGAAACAGGATGGATATGAACAGGATTAAGGTCAAAATCATCTCCATTTGCAGGAGCTACAGGTAAAGGCTCTTCAATAGTTAATAATTTTGTTACTTCATTATAAGATAAAACTGATCTGGAAATACCAATAAGACTTCCGCTTGTAAAATGCAAAGTTTGATCTGCATAATGGTCTGCATATGTTCCCGTTAAATCAGTTATAAATGATGTTGTTGTAGCTGCCACATCATTAACTGAACCCGACACAACATCTCCAACTGATCTCAGTCTCTTCCCTGCACTTGCAGCAATGTTATGAGTTACACCTGTTAAAACTCTATCCCAAATACCTTCACCAAAGAATGGATGCTGTGCGCTTGCATGTCCATATGTTTCAATGGAAATTGTCCTATCAAGCCAGACCTTTGTTGCTGTTTGATCGACAACATAAATCACAATCCTGGCGGCTTCCATTTCTGTAGCTGTTAAAACAAGTGAATAACCCGTTCCTTCATCCGTAAATCCATTTGTTGTATTTGCTTCAACACCCTCATTTTTCATTATCTTCGTATCGCCAGACGCATAAACAGCATCAACACGAAAATCAATACCATCAACTTCAAATAATTCAAAGTTAATTGTCGCCGCTTCGCCATATTTTCTTAATTGTGCTTTTGACATTTAATACCCCTCCATTCTGCGCCTAAAAATTTGTAAATTAGCACCATCAAATTCCTGACCTGCTCCACCATACCATATTTCAGCTATTTCAGCGGAACTAGGCCAAGCACTTAAAGTTAAAACATTATCTATATATCCTTTAAATCTAAAACCGCCGGAATGGAAAGCTCCAATTTTAAAAAAGTCACCATTTTCCCACCAGCTACCAGCTACTATTCCACCTGTCAAATCTTCTGTTCCATTATCTATATTGATTCTTAATTGATTACTGCTATCTCTCCCCACAATTAATAAATGCCATAAATCATCTTTATATCCATTAGATGTCATTAATGACCGAGATGCGCCTGCTGTATTTTTTACAAAATATTGCAATGTCGCTGCCGTTGAATTATATCTAATCATAGTAAGCCCAATTCCTTGGGATGTATCACTAGGACTTGAAGTTGCAACCCTTATTCCCATAATATCTGCATAAGCTTCTTGTACTGTATCTGGTTTAAACCAGCAAACAAAAGCGAATTCTGAGGTTTCATCTAGGTTTGTTGATGCGTTCTGTGACGTAATATCATTTACGCCATCAAAAAACATAGAATGGGAACCTAGTTTAGCTGTGGTACTATACACCGCCCCAGATGGAGTCATAGTATTACCACTCTCTTCATCCGTTCCAGAATTATTAAGATAATGATTATTAATTAATATATCTGCTATAGCCATTAAACTATTTCCTCAAACTCTATTTCATCAGAAGCTACCGGAGTACCATTAGATAGCAATTCATCATGCCAACACTTGGTCATTTTAATAAAGCTTCCTGGAAGTGCTGCATTTAAAAAACCTGAAATACCTCCAAGAATAGCTTTGAAATCATTTCTTTCATTGAAATCATTAAAAAACATAGAAGCACAAATATATTCTTGCCCCGTTGTATCATCTAGTTTTCTATCAATTACAAACTCATCCGTATTCCATAATCTAGTGTCTAATTTATGGGGAAGAGCATTTTCTACAGCATTAAGCAAACCCTGATTACTTGATATAACATTAATCCCTATCCATGCTTTCATACTGCCACCTTCAATCCTTCAAAAACTATTTTATCTCCAAGAAAATCTAAATTCTTGCTAACAATAAGATATTTTTCATCTTCTATTCCACCACCATTTGCACCAGGAGCTTCAAGTGTAGTTACCCCCACCATATCCCCTGCCTCATAAGCTATATCTTTAGCATCGCAATTTATCGTTACTCTTGATGGCATATCATCAAATTGATCTAGTATTTTAGTTTCCAACCCCGATATTTGAGAAGCCTCGACTACATCAGTCCATTTATCTTTAAGTATATATGGCCTAACTTCTTGAAATTTAGTTTGACTTGTTGATGGTTCGGAAGCTGGTCCTCTATCAAATTCCAAGAAATCTGATTCTTTTTCCCCTGCCCCATCCCAGTCATAATATAGATTAGTTTGATTAATGAGATCCTTAGAATTGGCTCTCCATCTTATGCTCATTGTATTATCATCTGTAAACGTCGTGACAATCGCCTCTGTGCTATCGAATTGCTTAATCCCTATCTTCCCATCACCCCTAGGTAAGAAGAAGGCAAACAAGAGTACTCTAAGCTCTTCTACAAGCTTTTTTGCATCTACAGGGCTTTCTGTAATTGTTCTTGTTACATTATATCCTGACGTTGCGGCCTTAACCGTTGCAAAGCTATCAAGCAACAAACCAGAGTCTCTAACATTGATATAATTCTGAAATATGTCAAGCATTACATCAATATGATGCTCATTTGTCCATGTTACATCATCTAATGCGCTTTCCCATTTTGATGGTACTGGCAATTTCCAATCTTTTGATAGGTCTTTAAGTGTTAAATTTAACTCCTTATTCCCATCTATCGACCAGTCATCAATTGCACCCGTAAAATAATGTATATAATCTGCTTCAGTAAATCCTGTATAATTAAAACCAAGTTTTACCTGAACTATTTTATTGTAAAGCGTATCATTATAAACCCAATCTGATACTGCATCAGTCATTTGTATCCCTACCGATATTTGACCTATTGATGCAGGCTTGAAAAAATCGACCTTTGTTGTCAATGATGCAAGCGATTGAACTAATGGTTCATAGCCTAAATCTTTAATCCTGTTAAATCTTCTATATGTTGTATAATCTGCCTTTATACTTTGCAATGTAGGGGTTTCATCTCTTGCTGCATTGGCTCCGAAAGTGGCTGTTACCCTCCAATATCTAGCTAATACTGTAATAGCAAGACCATCATAAATAGTCCCTATTGATACCTCTTCCCCACCCCATGCGCCCGTTGTTGAATATTCGGCCGTATATGTCAATGTAGTCCCTGTTGGCTTTATATCTTCAATAACCCATTCTCCTGCAATTGTAGGAACTTCTCCTATATCAAGATTGTCCGTGGTTATACTTCCTGATGGTTGATATGTATAACTGTAACTGATTCCAGCTGTTATCGTAGCACTAGCATCGTATACAGATGTTGCAAAACTACTGATTAAGGTTCCGTTTGTTTCTACATTGTAGATTTTATCAAGGTTAGAATCACAAATCCAGAGAGTTCCGTCTAGCGCAGAACTAATGCCAGAAGATCCAACCGCCCCTGCTTCATATTCGGATGATAAAAAACTACTGATTAATGTTCCATCGGTTTCTATATTGTATATTTTATCAGTATTAGTATCACAAATCCAAAGAGTTCCGTTTAAGGCATAGCTAATACCAAGAGGACTTGTAGCACTAGCATCGTATACAGATGTTGCAAAACTACTGATTAGAGTTCCGTTTGTTTCTACATTGTAGATTTTATCTGAATTATTATCACAAATCCAAAGAGTGTTATTTGAAGCATAACTTATTCCATAAGGACTGACAGAACTAACATCATATACTGATGTTGCAAAGCTACTAATTAATGTTCCATCGGTTTCTATATTGTATATTTTGCAACATCAGTATATGATG
>Ga0224514_10000146_pt1 | contig 23704 bp, 23 predicted proteins | sample SF_May12_sed_USG_3_FD_169107 | JGI IMG/M metagenome (GOLD analysis project Ga0224514, IMG submission 169107) | Sediment microbial communities from San Francisco Bay, California, United States - SF_May12_sed_USGS_24 | ecosystem: Environmental > Aquatic > Marine > Sediment | place: USA... | reverse complement strand
TTACGACGTACCGACAGTCCTCTGCTCCGGGCTGGTGAATTAATGCGCTGCTGTTGGCATCACTCAGAAAAATTTCCACATCGGTGGTATCGAGCGCGTTCAGCACATCCAGCACATAGGTCACATTGAAACCGACCACCAGGTTTTCATCCTTGTAGCGCGCCTCCAGTTCCTCGACCGCTTCCTCTTGTTCTGGGTTATGTGCTTGAATTTTAATATTATTTTTAGAAACATCCAGACGAATACCGCGGTATTTCTCGTTGGAAAGAATGGAGGTGCGGGTCAGGGCCTGGCGTAACTGGTCACGATCGACCTGCAATCGTTTGTCGGCATTTTTGGGAATCACGCGCTGGTAGTCCGGGAAGCGGCCGTCGATGAGCTTGGAGGTGAAACGCAACTCGTCCGTGGTAACACGGATATGATTCGAGCCAATTTCCATTTGCACAGTGCTGTCCCTGTCTTCCAGCAGGCGCTGCAGTTCCTGTACGCCCTTGCGTGGCACAATGACCTGCTGTTCTCCCGCCTCTCCCACATCAACCGCGATCTGGCACAACGCCAGGCGATGGCCATCGGTGGCAACCGCACGCAATATCCCGCTGACCGGCTCCAGCATCAAGCCGTTCAGGTAATAGCGCACGTCCTGCTGCGCCATGGCAAAGGAGGTGCGCTCAATCAACGTGTGCAGTTCATTTTGTGCCAGGGAAAATTTGCGAGCGCTCTTGAGCTTGTCGACGACCGGAAACTCACTGGCTGGCAGGGTCGACAGTGTGAAGCGGCTCTTGCCGGACTTCACCACGGCGCGATCATTCTTCACCGAGATATCCAGTTGCGCCTCATCCGGCAAGGTACGGCAGATATCGAGCAGCTTGCGTGCCGGCAATGTGATGTCACCTGGCTCGGTAACTGAAACGGCGACGTGCGCCTGTAATTCCACCTCAAGGTCGGTAGCAGTCAACTTGACCTGTTTCTTGCCGGCATTAACCAGGATGTTGCCCAGTACCGGTAAGGTTTGACGGCGCTCCACTACACCAATGACCTGCTGCAGTGGTTTGAGGAAGGTTTCCCGCTGAATAGTGAATTTCATAATTAACTATCTTTTAAGTTAAATTTTCTACTGTATTTATTAAGCCCGGACATTTTTGTGGATAACCCTATTTAACATATTTAAATCAATATCATACAAGATTGATAAGTGGGTATCGGACCCGCGGATCTCTTGTGTACCGGCTGTGGATAAGGTGGGATAAAAACCACCCCTGTTAGTTATCCACAGCTTTTCCCGATTATGTCGTCAGGGTTCTCAACAGGTTGTTATAGTCCTCACTGATGCGGCTGTCCGTGTCGCGCAGTTCCAGCACCTTGCGGCAGGCATGCAGTACCGTGGTGTGATCACGCCCGCCAAAGGCCTCGCCGATTTCCGGCAGGCTGTGTGAGGTCAGCTCCTTTGCCAGCGCCATGGCAATCTGGCGCGGCCGGGTAATGCTCCGGCTACGGCGCGCTGAAGACAGGTCGGCGATGCGGATCTTGTAGTACTCGACCACGACTTTCTGAATATTGCTGATGGTGACCAGCTTGTCCTGCAGGGCGAGCAAATCACGTAGCGCCTCGCGGGCCAGTTCCAGGCTGATTGCCTGACCGGTAAACCGCGCACTGGCAATCACGCGGCGCAGCGCCCCTTCCAGTTCGCGAATATTGGACTGGATGCGCTTGGCGATGAAAAATGCCACGTCGCTGGGCAGATCGACCTGGCTCTGTGCGGCCTTGCTCATCAGGATGGCGACCCGGGTCTCCAGTTCTGCCGGCTCGATGGCGGCGGTCAGGCCCCAGCCAAAACGTGATTTCAGGCGGTCTTCCAGGCCTTCGACCTCCTTGGGGTAGCGGTCACAGGTCAGGATTACCTGTTGCTGGCCCTCAAGTAACGCATTGAATGTATGAAAGAATTCTTCCTGAGAGCGCTCTTTGTTGGCGAAAAACTGGATATCGTCTATGAGCAGGGCGTCGACGGTCCGGTAAAAGCGCTTGAAGTCATTAATGGCATTGTGCTGTAACGCCTGCACCATGTCCGCGACAAAGCGCTCGGAATGCAGGTACACCACGCGCGCGTCCGGTTTGTTGCTGAGAATCATGTTGCCAACGGCGTGCATGAGGTGGGTCTTGCCCAGACCGACGCCGCCGTAGAGAAACAGCGGGTTATAGGCGCCCCCGGGGTTCTCCCCGACCTGCATGGAGGCGGCGCGTGCCAGCTGGTTTGACTTGCCGCCGACAAAGGTTTCGAAGGTAAAGCTCGGGTTCAGGTTGCTTTTGTGTGCTACCGCGGGGGCCGCCGTGCTACCCACGGCTGCGGTGGGTGGTGTACATGTCGGGCGATCGACTGCCGGTAGTTTCTTGTTACTGCCGATATCGAGTTGCAGGTGGGCGTCGCCGTGCGGGCCGACCTCGTGCAGGGTCTGGGAAATGGTGTCGAAGTGGTGCTTCCTGACCCAGTCGAGTACAAACTGGTTGGGCGCCAGCAGGCGCAGGTTTTCACCGCTCTCGATGGCGTGCAGGGGGCGTATCCAGGTGTTGAATTGTTGCTCTGGCAGTTCATGCTCCAGACGAACGAGGCACTTTTGCCAAAGCGTCACTTCCACGTTAATCCCCCTTGATTGTTATGGTTCCGTACGGCGCAGAACGGGGAGTCTATACCTGTCGAAAGAAGTTATCCACACCCTCAACATAAGCCATTGAGTCTGTATAACAGTTGACATTTCATCCCCGCTAACAGTAATCTTTGCGCCCTTTCACGCCGGCTTGGGCGTGTATTTATCGAAAACACTGCATTAAGGCGTAACGTGCCATGAAAAGAACTTTTCAACCCAGTAATCTGAAGCGCAAGCGGACCCATGGTTTCCGTGCCCGCATGAGTACCAAAAATGGCCGGCGCGTGATCAATGCCCGTCGTGCCAAGGGCCGTGCCCGCTTGTCCGTCTGACTGCATAACCTTGTGCCCCGGTTCGCAGCGTTTTCCCGCCCGGGTACGACTCACCAAACCGGCCGAATTCCAGCGCGTTTTCAAACAATGCCGGTTTCGTGTCGGTAGTCGCTGGATGACCGTGCTGGCAGTACCCAATACACTGGAATCCGCGCGTCTCGGCCTGGCGATCTCCCGGAAAGTGGCACGCACCGCGGTTGCACGCAATCGCATCAAGCGTCTTGTCCGGGAAAGTTTCCGGCACAACCGGGATCGGATCTGTCCGCTGGATATCGTTGTGCTGGGTCGCGGCGACATTGCCAGTCAGTCCAACGGGACGCTCAACACAGCACTGGAAAAGCTCTGGAAACAGTTGATCGAATCATGCGCTGGCTCATCATAAAACTAATACGCGGCTATCGTTACCTGCTCAGCCCCTGGCTGGGCAGCAGTTGCCGGTTCTATCCCAGTTGTTCCGCCTATGCGCTGACCGCCGTTGAACGCTTCGGCGCGCTGCGCGGCAGCTGGCTGGCCGTGCAGCGCCTGCTGCGTTGTCATCCCTGGCATGCCGGCGGGGTCGACCCGGTGCCTGACAGGGAGCACAGTCATGGATAATCAACGCCTGTTTTTGTTCGTGGCAGTGGTATTTGTTGTGATGTTGCTGTGGCAGGCCTGGATGGAAGATTACGCCCCGGCCCCGCAGGCGGAGGCACCGCCGGTGCAGGACGAGATGGCACTGCCAAGCGTGAGTGATGCAGGCGAAGACATTCCCGCGCCGGGCATGACAGCCATACCTGACGGCACGCCGGTAGCCGAGGCCGGCCTGCTGAAAACGGGCCAGCCGATTCACGTCGAGACCGACCTGTTCGACCTGGTGATCGACACCACCGGTGGTGATCTGCGCCGCGCCGACCTGGTTGAATACGCGGCCACCAACGAACCCGATTCCCCCCGCTTTCGCCTGCTCAATGACGAGTTGCCGAACCTGTTTGTCATGCAGTCCGGACTGCGTGCCGCAAGCGGTGTTGAACCCACGCACCACATCAGCTACCACGCCGAGCAGTCACACTACCGCATGACGGATACGCAGGATTCGCTGACCATCCCGCTGGTGTGGCGCAGCCCGGCCGGTGTCGAGGTGATCAAGCGTTATACCTTCCACCGTGGCAGCTATGCGGTGGATGTCGAACACGTGGTAAACAATAACAGTGGCACCGACTGGTCGGGACGCCAGTATCGCCAGTTACAGCGCACCCAGGTTGCCGAGACCGGACAGAGCACCTTCATCTATACCTACATGGGTGGCGTAATTTACAGCCCGGAAGAAAAATACGAGAAGGTCAAGTTCGAGGAAATGCAGGAACAGGATCTCGACCGCGGTGTCACCGACGGCTGGGTGGCCATGTTGCAGCACTATTTCCTCGGTGCGTTGATTCCCGAGCGCGGCAGCGAGGAACATTTCTACACCAAGACACTGAGTAATGCCCGCTACGTAATCGGCATGATTGCACCGCAGCGTACGGTTGCCGCTGGCGAGAGTGGCGTGTTCAGCACGCGCCTGTTCATCGGTCCCAAGTTACAGGACGAAATGAAACAGGTGGCGCCCGGACTGGAACTGACGGTGGACTACGGTCTGCTGACAGTGCTGGCACAGCCACTGTTCTGGCTGCTGAAAACCATCCACAAATTTATCGGCAACTGGGGCTGGTCGATCGTGCTGGTCACGCTGCTGATCAAGCTGGCGTTCTACAAGTTGTCGGAAACCAGTTACAAATCGATGGCCAACATGCGCAAACTGGCACCACGTCTGAAATCGCTGAAGGAGCGTTACGGCGATGACCGGCAGAAGCTCAACCAGGCCATGATGGAGCTGTACAAGAAAGAAAAGATCAATCCGCTGGGTGGCTGTCTGCCGATCCTGGTACAGATCCCGGTATTCATCGCCCTGTACTGGATGCTGCTGGAAAGCGTCGAGCTGCGCCAGGCGCCCTTTATGCTGTGGATCCAGGACATGTCGGCACCAGATCCGTTCTACATCCTGCCGTTGCTGATGGGCGCCACCATGCTGATCCAGCAAAAGCTGAACCCGGCCCCGATGGACCCGATCCAGGCCAAGGTGATGATGGCGCTGCCGGTCGTGTTTACCGTGTTCTTTGCTTTCTTCCCGTCCGGCCTGGTGCTCTACTGGGTGGTCAACAACACCCTGTCCATTGCCCAGCAATGGGTCATTACCCGGCGCATCGAGCGCGGCGGAAAATAACCGCCCCGCTATTACCGGCCCCAGCCTTTAATCCCTGTGAGCGGCAATACCACCGATACCATCGCAGCCATCGCCACGCCACCCGGGCGCGGTGGTGTCGGTATCGTGCGCCTGTCCGGTCCTGACGTACCCGATCTTGCCCGGCGCCTGCTCGGCGCCCTGCCCGCCCCGCGCCAGGCCGAATTGCACACGTTCCGGGATGGCGCGGGTGAGCACATCGACTACGGCCTGGTGCTGTACTTTGCCGCGCCTGCCTCGTTTACCGGCGAGCCGGTACTGGAACTGCACGGCCATGGCGGCCCGGTGGTGCTCGATCTGTTGTTGCAACGCGTACTGGAGCTGGGTGCACGGCCCGCACGCCCCGGTGAATTTTCCGAGCGCGCTTTTCTCAACGATAAACTCGACCTGGCACAGGCCGAGGCGATCGCGGATTTGATCGAAAGTGGCACGGCGCAGGCCGCGCGTGCGGCAATGCGCTCACTGGAGGGTGTTTTCTCTATACAGGTACACGCCCTGACCGAGGCGCTCACCCGGGCACGCATGTACGTGGAGGCCGCCATTGATTTTCCCGAGGAAGAAATCGATTTCCTTTCCGATGACGCCCTTAAACACATGCTGGCCGGACTGCGCGCTGATTTCGGCGCCTTGCATGCACGCATCAACCAGGGCCTGTTGTTACGCGATGGCATGACACTGGTGATTGCCGGGCGGCCCAATGCCGGCAAATCCAGTCTGCTGAACGCCCTGTCTGGTCGTGACAGCGCCATCGTGACCGAGATACCGGGCACCACGCGTGACGTGTTGCGCGAACACATCCAGCTGGACGGGTTGCCGCTGCACGTCATTGATACCGCCGGACTGCATGACAGCACTGACCCGGTGGAACAGGCCGGCATGGAGCGGGCGCGCCAGGCCATCCAGGCCGCCGATCGTATCCTGCTGCTGGTCGACGACAGTGTCGGCTGGAGTGCCGCCGATGATGCCATCCTGCACTCGCTGCCCGAGGCGGTGCCATCGGTGCGCATTTTCAACAAGATCGACATGAGCGGCCGCGCGGCCGGGCCGCTGTCGCTGGACGGAGAGCCGGCGCTGGCCATCTCGGCGAAATCCGGTGCCGGCATGGAACAGTTGTGTGACTTCCTGAAACAGGCTGTTGGCTATACAGAGGACAACGCGGGTGATTTCAGTGCCCGCCGCCGCCACCGGGTGGCGCTGGAGCGTGCGCGTGACCATGTCGAGCGCGGCGTGGCACAGCTCGAGACGAGTCACGCCGGCGAGTTGCTGGCCGAGGAGTTGCGCCAGGCGCAGCGGGCACTCGGTGAGATCACCGGCGAGGTCAGCAGTGATGATTTGCTCGGGCGCATCTTCAGCAGTTTCTGCATCGGCAAGTGACGGCAAATAGCACTGGCCCGGCAATAATTTAGACAATGCACCAAATTTATACGGCGCCGACCGGTGCCAACGCCGGGCTGGTGGCAAACAGTGCATTATTATACAGATAGCCCTAATAATATACTTTAATATAAAATATATATCTTGCTGTTTATATTGTTATTTTTTGATTTCCTGCCACTGGGTGCCGGGGCAACGCGGACGAAATACGGAGATTTCCGTCTTTCCCCAACAAATAAAAGGGTAAAGCGAGGGTATTGTTCCAGGCCCGGCCAGCGGGCTTTATCGCATTGAAATCCATGCATTTATAATTATACTGCGCTATATATTTTTATAGTATACTTCACATATGACCACTGACCATAAACCTACCCTGCGCGAGCGCAAGTTTGCCCGCACCCGGTTATCGCTGGCGGATGCAGCCACGCGGCACCTGGAGGCGGCCTCATTCGAGACGCTCTCGGTCAAGGCCCTGTGCGAACGGGTGCAGATTTCCGAGGCGACCTTCTTCAATTATTTCCCGAAGAAGGAAGACCTGATTATCTACCTGGATCGCCTGTGGACGCTGGAGCTGAACTGGTACGGGCGCCAGGCCGCGGAGCAGGAGAAGGGCCTGGCGGTGATCGAGGCCCTATTCCGCTACACATCGATCCAGATTCAGAAGAAGCCGGGCCTCATGGGTGAGATTATCGCGCACGAGGCGCGTGCCCGCGAACGCAGCCAGGGGATGGAGATCACCCTGGCGGAACGCCTGATGGCATTTCCGGACCTGGCGGGCATCGAGGATTTGTCGGATGACAGCCTGGAGAGCTTGCTGCGTAATGCGCTGCAGGATGCGATTGACCAGGGCGACCTGCCGGTGAACACGGCCATCGCGGCGGCCATGGTGGCACTGGTATCGATATTTTACGGTGTGCCGCTGGCCATGCAGCATGCCAACCCGGCCGCAATCGGCGCCATGTACCGTCAGCAGCTGTCGCTGCTGTGGTCCGGATTGCGTGCAGTCGCGGTGAAGTAGTTAGCGCCGCGCTTGTGTGAGCGCTTCCTGCCAGGCGGCGGCAAATTTCGGCCACCACAGCGGCTGACAATCCAGCCACCACTCCTTGCCGAAAGCCTTGAACCAGCACCAGACCGTGTGTGGGGCGCGGGTACACAGTTGCCGGGCGCGTTGCTGAATAACCGTATTCAACGGGGGCTTTGCGAGCATCTCGAGCAGGGTGTGTTCGCGCTGCCGGGCCGTCCACAGCTCGGTGTCGATGCGGCGTTCAAGCCGTTTCATGCGCTTGAGGAGTTGTTCCAGGTCCGCCTTTTTCGTGACGTCGTCCTGTTTCAGCAAGCGCTTCTGGATGCGTTGCTCCAGCACCTCGATGCGCTGCTGCAGCTGTTCAAGGTTGATTGGTCTGCGCCGCGCCGGGTCGGGCTGCGGGAGGGGGTTGATGGGAAATACGCGAGCGGCACCCGGGGTGGCCTGCCCGGCGACCGGTTGCTTCAGCCGGCGCGGTTTTCTGTCTGGTGTTTCAGTGGGTTCTTGCAATACCACGGACGCAGGCGATTCTGCGTCGCCCGCATTGCGCCGAAGTTCGAGAAGTCTCATCCCCATAACCTTATCTAGTAGCTTTGGGCAGATTCTATCACAACATATACCAATATATAGTCCTTGGTATACTGTATTTTTGGGGTCTGGTCCTGTTTTTGGCCGGCATTGCCCGCCTTTCCGGGTGCGGCTATTCTGCCCCTGATATTGTGAAGCGCAGATTATGACAGCGAACAACACACACTATGACGTCATCGTGGTCGGTGGCGGGCATGCCGGTACCGAGGCCGCACTGGCGGCCGCGCGCAGCGGTGCGCGCACGCTGTTGCTGACGCATAGCCTGGAAACACTCGGCCAGATGAGTTGTAACCCGGCCATTGGCGGCATCGGCAAAAGCCACCTGGTACGGGAGGTCGATGCGCTGGGTGGCCTGATGGCACAGGCGACAGACCGGGCCGGCATCCAGTTTCGGGTCCTGAATGCAAGCAAGGGCCCGGCAGTGCGCGCCACGCGTGTCCAGGCAGACCGGGTGTTATACCGTCAGGCCGTGCGGTACGCGCTGGAGCAGCAAGCGGGCCTGCAACTGCTTCAGCAGGCCGTCGACGACCTGCTGGTAGAGGGTGAGCGTGTAACGGGCGTGGTCACCGCGATGGGGTTACGCCTGACCGCGGCCAGCGTGGTGTTGACGGTAGGCACCTTCCTTGGCGGGCGCATACACATCGGGCCCAGCAGCTACGCCGGCGGGCGGGCCGGAGATCCACCGGCCAACGCATTGGCACAGCGCCTGCGCGAACTGCCGCTGCGGGTGGCACGGCTCAAGACCGGCACGCCGCCGCGCATCGACGGGCGCAGCATCAATTTTGCACAACTCAAGGCACAGCCGGGTGATGAGCCAGTGCCGGTGATGTCATTCATGGGCAGTGTCGCCGATCATCCGCGCCAGGTCAGTTGCCACATCACACACACCAATGAACAGACCCACGAGATCATCCGCGCCGGGCTGGCTGATTCACCCATGTATAGCGGTGCCATCGAGGGGGCCGGGCCGCGCTATTGCCCGTCGATTGAAGACAAGGTGGTGCGTTTTGCCGAGCGCGCTTCCCACCAGATTTTTGTCGAGCCGGAAGGGCTGGACACCCACGAGGTGTATCCAAACGGCATCTCGACCAGCCTGTCGTTCGATGTCCAGCAGGCGCTGGTGCATTCCATTGCGGGTTTTGAGCAGGCGCACATCACGCGCCCGGGTTACGCCATCGAGTACGACTATTTCGACCCGCGTGACCTGAAGCACTCACTGGAGACGAAGGTGATTCAGGGCCTGTTCTTTGCCGGCCAGATCAATGGCACGACCGGTTACGAGGAGGCCGCGGCACAGGGGCTGATCGCGGGACTGAATGCGGCACGGCAGGTGCAGCTGCGTGAGAGCTGGACGCCGCGCCGCGACGAGGCCTACATCGGTGTGCTGATCGACGACCTGGTCACGCGCGGCACCAGTGAGCCCTACCGCATGTTTACCAGCCGCGCCGAATATCGCCTGCTGTTGCGCCAGGACAATGCCGACCTGAGGCTGACGCCGGCCGGTCGTGAGCTTGGCCTGGTCGGGGAGCGGCGCTGGCAGGCATTCAGCGAGAAACGCGACGCCATCGAGCGCGAGCAGCAGCGCCTGGAGACAGTGCTGGTGCGGCCGGATTCCGCCGCGGCCCGGACACTGTCGGAACAACTCGAAAAGCCGCTGTTGCGCGAGCAGTTTGCCGGTGAACTGCTGCGCCGTCCCGGGCTGGGCTACCATGACCTGACCGGTATCGACACCATCGGTCCCGGTGTCACGGATGCAGCCGTGGCGGAGCAGGTGGAGATCCAGGCGAAATATGCAGGTTACCTGGCACGTCAGCATGATGAAATCGAGCGCCAGCGTCGTTACCAGGAGCAAACATTACCGGTGAATTTCGATTACAATGCAGTGCGAGGCCTGTCCAATGAAGTGTGCGAGAAACTCGGTAACGTCAGACCGCAAACGATAGGCCAGGCCGCACGCATCCCGGGAGTTACGCCGGCGGCAGTGTCACTGTTACTGATACACATAAAAAAACACCAGCAGGCACGCAAGCGCGCATAGCGTCTTGTAAACGCAAATGAGACAACATGTATACCGGACTCTATAACCGCAATCGCAAGAGCCGAAACAATAATTTCGTCGACCCTGGCGAATTACTGGATGACGGTATTCTTGAGCTGGGCCTGGAAGAGCGGCTCGGCGGTGACGATCTGCTGATGGAGTACGTCACCGAGCTGATGAACTGGAACCGGGTTTACAACCTGACATCGGTGCGCAAACCGACCGACATCGTTACCCGTCACATCCTCGACAGCCTGTCGATCGTTGAACACCTGCGTGGTGATCGTATCCTGGATATCGGAACCGGCGCGGGCCTGCCGGGCATCCCGCTGGCGATTGCCTGTCCGGAACGTGAATTCGTGCTGCTGGACAGCAGCAGCAAGAAGCTGCGCTTCGTGCAGCAGACACTCGGCATTCTAAAGCTGGACAATGTCCGGCTGGAAAGCGTGCGTGTCGACGAGTACCAGCCGGACACGTTGTTTGATACCACGATCTGCCGTGCATTTTCGGACCTGCCTGATTATTACCGCTATGCCTCGCACCTCTGTAATGACGATGGATGCATGCTGGCAATGAAGGGCGTTTATCCGATGACGGAAATCGAGTGCCTGGGGGATACCGGCGTGGATGCGGATGTCATCGCACTGAAGGTGCCGGGCCTGGATGCCGAGCGCCACGTCGTCAGCATGCGGCCAAACGGTAACGGGCAGGGGGCACCGGGCTGATGGGCAGGATTATTGCGATCACCAACCAGAAAGGCGGTGTCGGCAAGACCACCACCAGCGTAAATTTTGCCGCCTCGTTGTCCGAGACCGGGCGACGTGTATTGCTCGTTGACCTGGATGCGCAGGGTAATGCCACCATGGGCAGCGGCGTCGACAAGCACGCGCTGGAATATACCGGCTATGACGTGCTGCTCGGGCATGTACCGATCAGCAGTGTAATCGTAAACGCCGGTGATGCCGGCTATGACCTGCTGCCGGGTAACGCAGACCTGACCGCGGCGGAAGTGGAATTGATGAACAAGGAAGACCGTGAGCGTCGCCTGCGCGCCGCGCTCAGTCATGTGCAGAATGACTACGATCTGATCCTCATCGACTGTCCGCCTTCACTGAACATGCTGACGGTCAATGCGCTGGCTGCCGCGCACGGCGTGTTCATCCCTATCCAGTGCGAGTATTACGCACTGGAAGGACTGTCGGCACTGCTCGACACGGTCGAGCAGGTGCGCATGTCAATCAACCCTGAGCTGGCCATCGAGGGACTGCTGCGCACCATGTTCGATGCGCGTAACAACCTCGCAATGGAAGTGTCTGCGCAATTGCAGGAACACTTCGGTGACCGGCTGTACCGGACCATCATCCCGCGCAACGTACGATTGGCGGAAGCGCCCAGCCACGGACTGCCGGTGTTGCGTTATGACAAGCATTCACGTGGTGCGCTGGCCTACCTGGCACTGGCCGGTGAATACCTGCGGCGCGAGTCGACAGCATCGGCCAGTGCAGCACTGGAGACAGCGCATGCCGAGGTTACTGAAAACAGCGCCTGACAATTTTATACATTAACCAGATACGGTAATTATCATTATGGCAGCAAAGAAACGCGGTTTGGGTCGGGGTCTGGATGCATTGCTGGGTTCAAGCGCACGCTCCGCACCCGCTGTGCGATCGACACAGGAACAGGCACCGGCCGCGTTGCGCGCGGTACCGGATACGGCGACAGCCGCTGCACAGACACCTGCTACACCTGTTGACGGCGCACTGTGCATGCTGCCGGTCGATATCATTTCGCGCGGCAAGTACCAGCCGCGCGTTGACATGCACAAGGAATCGCTCACCGACCTGGCCGACTCGATCCGTGCGCAGGGGGTGTTGCAGCCGATCGTGGTACGCCAGGTCAGTAGCGGTGGTTACGAAATTATTGCCGGGGAGCGTCGCTGGCGTGCGGCACAGCTGGCCGGGTTGCACGAAGTCCCGGCCATTGTGCGTGATGTGGAAGACCGGGCGGCCATTGCCATTGCGCTGATCGAGAACATCCAGCGTGAAAATCTCAATCCGATGGAAGAGGCCCGTGCACTGGAGCGGCTGATTCGCGAGTTTGAACTCACCCACGAACAGGCCGCGGAGGCCGTCGGTCGTTCACGTGCCGCGGTGAGTAACCTGTTGCGCCTGCTGGAGCTGGATGACGGCGTCAAGCTGATGGTCGAACAGGGCGAGCTGGAAATGGGGCATGCCCGCTCCCTGTTGTCACTGGCAGGTAGCGCCCAGCTGGAAGTGGCACGCAAGGTGATTGCGCGTGGCTTGAGCGTGCGCGCCACCGAGGCGCTGGTCCGGCAATTGCAGCAGCCGCGCACAGCAAAGCCGCCGCCGCGCAAGGATCCGGATATCCGCCAGCTGGAGAACCGCCTGGCAGACAAGCTCGGCGCCAGCGTACAGGTCCGGCCTGGCCGTGGCGGCAAGGGCAAGCTGGAAATCCGCTATAACAGCCTCGATGAGCTGGACGGCATTCTTGCCCATATCCAGTGATCGTGGTGCCGATTTGCCGTAATTGATTGACCCCTCCCCTCGGCCGTCTTTATAATCCCCGGCTGCCTTATGGCCGTTTCGGCGGCCATCCAGGACGTCTGACATGGGCCGTAACGGCCCGACATAAAGACGTAACTTATTGTTTATTGAATGATTATTGTGTCGTTCGTGCGCGGAATCCGCAGGCTGGCAGTACTGCAGCTGACGCTGGTTGCGGTTACCTCGATCGTTTTTTTCACGATTTACGGGGGATTCCAGGCGGGATCGGTGTGGTTTGGCGGCCTGACGGCAGCGCTTAACATCGGCTGGCTGCTATGGCGGCGCCAGCGTGCCGACACCGGACGCGCACTGAGTGGCGGACAAAGCCTGCGGTTGCTGTATCGCAGTGCGCTGGAGCGCTTTGTCCTGGTTGCCCTGCTGTTCGCGCTGGGGTTGGGTGTATTGAAGCTCGACCCGCTGGCGCTGCTGACGGGATTTGTTGTGGGCCAGCTGGCCCTCGTGTTTTTGGGGATGAAAGGAAAGTCTGCAAGCCATGGCGTCTGATGCACTGACAACTTCTGGATACATCAAGCACCACCTGACCAACCTGACTTACGGGAAGTTCCCGGGTGGTCACGAGCATGCCGGTCACTGGGGTTTCGCGCACAGCGGGGAAGATGCCGCCGCGATGGGCTTCTGGGCCATCAATGTCGACAGTATGCTGTTTTCCGTCGGCCTGGGTGCATTGTTCCTCCTGCTGTTCCGCATGGCGGCGAAGACTGCCTCGGTCGATTCGCCGTCCGGCTGGCAGAACTTTGTCGAATGGGTAGTCGAATTCATCGACGACAGCGTGCGGGGCTCCTTCAGTGGCCGCAATCCGCTGGTCGCGCCGCTTGCGCTGACGCTGTTTATCTGGATCTTCCTGATGAACGCCATGGACCTGCTGGCCGTTGATCATATTCCGTTGCTGGCCAACCTGCTGGGTGTCAGTCACCTCAAGATTGTGCCGTCCACCGACCCTAACGTTACCTTTGGCCTGTCGCTGTCGGTGTTCGTGCTGGTGCTGTACTACAGCGTCAAGGTGAAAGGATTTGGCGGATTTTTTGGTGAACTGGCGTTTCAGCCATTTCCGAAGTGGATGTTCCCGATCAACCTGCTGCTGGAAGGCGTCACACTGATCTCCAAGCCGATCTCACTGGCGCTGCGACTGTTTGGCAACATGTATGCCGGTGAAATGATTTTCATACTGATCGCACTGATGTACGGCGGCGGCGTGGCAATGGGTGCGTTCGGCGGCCTGTTGCAACTGGGCTGGGCCATATTCCACATCCTGATTATTACCCTGCAGGCGTTCATTTTCATGACACTGACCATCGTGTATCTGGACATGGCGCACCAGGAACATCACTGATTTTTAAATTCAATAGCACGTAAATCTAGGAGAAAAACATGGAAAACGCATTACTTTATATCGCAGGCGCCTTGATGATGGGCCTCGGTGCGTTGGGTGCCGCTGTCGGTATCGGCATCCTCGGTGGCCGCTTTCTGGAAGGCGCCGCGCGCCAGCCGGAACTGATCCCGATGCTGCGTACCCAGTTCTTCATCGTTATGGGCCTGGTTGACGCGGTGCCGATGATCGCGGTTGGTCTGGCCATGTACGTCATGTTCGCAGTGGTCTCGTAACACGGCTAACTGTTTGCTTTACGAGGTACAAGCATGAATTTCAACGCGACACTGATCGGACAGAGCATTACCTTTATTGTCTTTGTCTGGTTCTGCATGAAGTTTGTCTGGCCGCCGATCATGCATGCGCTGGATGAGCGCAGGAAAAAGATCGCCGATGGACTGGCAGCAGCCGAGCGCGGCAAGCACGAGAAGGAACTGGCTGAAGAGCGCGCCAGGGAAATCCTGCACGAGGCCAAGGAACAGGCCGGCGAGATCATCAACCGCGCCGACAAGCGTGCCGCGGAGATCGTAGATGAAGCCAAGGACGATGCACGCGCCGAGGGCGACCGCCTGAAGACGGCGGCACAGGCCGAGATTGAGCAGGAGGTCAACCGTGTGAAGGAAGACCTGCGTGGACAGGTTGTCTCCATTGCACTGGCCGGAGCCGGCAAGGTGCTGGAGCGCGAGGTCAATGAAAGTGCGCATGCCGAACTGCTCAACAAGCTGGCCACGGAAATCTAGGCGCTGACATGGCTGAATCGATTACCGTCGCCCGTCCCTACGCACAGGCTGCATTCCTGTTCGCCAATGCCCACCAGGTCCTAAAGGACTGGTCGGATATGCTCGCGTTACTGGCGGCGATTGCCAATGACGCCGACGTGCAACGGCTTATCGAGAGCCCGCAGCTAACCGAGACGCAACTGGCCGACCTGATTATCGAGATCGGTGCCGGGCGACTGAATGAGAAGGGCGCCAATTTCGTGCGCGTGCTGGCGGACAACCGCCGGCTCAGCCTGCTGCCGGAGATCGCTGCCCTGTTCGAAATCCAGCGCCGTGACGCCGAGGGCCGGGTACAGGCTGAACTGTTGACGGCATTTCCTGCCAGCGAGGCCCAGCAGGCGCAGATCATCGAAAGTCTGCGCAAGCGCCTGGGCCGCGAGGTCGAGCTGACCTGCAGCACCGATGCGGCGCTGCTGGGTGGTGCCATCATCCGTGCCGGCGACCTGGTTATCGACGGTTCCGTACGCGGCAAGCTGCAGCGCCTGGGCGCGTCTCTGAGTCACTGACACAAGGTTTATTCAAGGTAAACAACTATGCAACTCAATCCGACTGAAATCAGCGAGCTTATCAAGAGCCGCATCGATCAATTCCAGGCCGTGGCCGAGGCACGTACCGAGGGTACGGTGGTTAGTCTCACCGACGGTATTGCACGCATTCACGGTCTCGCCGACGTTATGCAGGGTGAAATGCTGGAGTTCCCCGGCAGTGTCTTCGGTATGGCGCTGAACCTGGAGCGCGACTCCGTCGGTGCGGTGATCCTGGGTGATTACAAGACCATCACCGAGGGCGACAGTGTCAAGTGTACCGGCCGCATACTCGAGGTGCCGGTCGGTGAGCAGCTGCTGGGCCGCGTGGTCGACTCGCTCGGCAACCCGGTTGACGGCAAGGGCCCGATCGAGGCCAGTGAGACGGCGCCGATTGAAAAGATTGCACCGGGCGTGATTGCGCGCCAGTCGGTGGATGAGCCGGTGCAGACCGGCCTGAAGGCCATCGATGCCATGGTACCGGTCGGTCGTGGCCAGCGTGAGTTGATCATCGGCGACCGCCAGACCGGCAAGAGCGCGGTGGCGATTGACGCCATCATTAACCAGAAGGGCACCGGCGTTAAGTGTATCTATGTCGCCGTTGGCCAGAAGAACTCCTCCATTGCCACCGTGGTGCGCAAGCTGGAGGAATTCGGTGCCATGGAACACACCATCGTTGTCGCGGCCGCCGCTGCGGAATCCGCCGCCATGCAGTACATTGCACCGTATGCCGGCTGTTCCATGGGCGAGTATTTCCGTGACCGTGGTGAGGATGCGCTGATTATTTATGACGATCTCACCAAGCAGGCCTGGGCGTATCGTCAGGTGTCGCTGTTGCTGCGTCGCCCGCCGGGTCGCGAGGCCTATCCGGGTGACGTGTTTTACCTGCATTCGCGCCTGCTGGAACGTGCCGCGCGCATCAATGCCGAGGAGGTCGAGAAGCGCACCAACGGTGCGGTGAAAGGCAAGACCGGTTCACTGACCGCACTGCCGATCATTGAAACGCAGGCCGGTGACGTGTCCGCATTCGTCCCGACCAACGTGATTTCCATTACCGACGGCCAGATCTTCCTTGAGTCTGACCTGTTTAACGCCGGTATTCGTCCGGCCATCAATGCCGGCCTTTCCGTGTCGCGCGTGGGTGGTGCGGCACAGACCAAGATCATCAAGAAGCTGGGTGGCGGTGTGCGCCTGGCGCTGGCGCAGTATCGTGAACTGGCGGCATTCTCGCAGTTTGCTTCCGATCTTGACGAGGCCACCCGCAAGCAGCTGGAGCGTGGCCAGCGTGTTACCGAGTTGATGAAACAGAAACAGTATTCACCACTGTCAGTTGCCGAGATGGCCGTTTCCCTGTTCGCTGCCGACCAGGGTTATCTTGACGATGTTGACCTGAACAAGGTTGTCGACTTCGAGAGCGCACTGCATGCTTACATGCGCGCCAGCCAGGCCGGCCTGATGGAACAGATTAACGCCTCGGGTGATTACAACGATGATGTCGCGGCCAGCCTGAAAGCAGCCGTCGAGGATTTCAAGGCAACGGGTACCTGGTAGTCACAGTACCAGCGAACGGGTCAGGAGCAACAGGACACAGACATGGCAGGCGCGAAGGAAATCCGCACCAAGATTGCGAGCATCAAGAACACGCAGAAGATCACCAAGGCAATGGAGATGGTGGCAGCGAGCAAGATGCGCAGGGCGCAGGACCGCATGCTGGCCACGCGTCCCTATGCAGAGAAGATACAGAACGTGATCTCACACCTGGCGCAGTCGCACCCGGAGTATCATCACCCGTACCTGATCGAACGTCCTGCCAAACGCGTTGGCCTGATCATTGTCTCTACCGACCGTGGTTTGTGCGGCGGCCTGAACATCAACATGTTCAAGACCGCGATCAACGCCATGAAGGAATGGAGTGAGGCCGGTCAGGAGATCGACCTGACGTTGATCGGGACCAAGGCCAATACATTCTTCAAACGCCTGGGCGGCAATATTACGTCCACCGCGACACACCTCGGCGACAAACCGTCGATCATCGAATTGATTGGCACCATCAAGGTAATGCTGGATGCCTACGAGGCCGGCAACATTGATCGTCTGTACCTGGTACACAACCGTTTTGTGAATACCATGACCCAGTCACCGGAGCTGACTCAGCTGTTGCCGGTGTCCGGTGAAGTTGACGAACAGCTGAAGACGCACTGGGACTATATCTATGAACCGGATTCGCAGCCTGTGACGGATGCGTTGATGATTCGTTACATCGAGTCGCTGGTCTACCAGGGCGTGGTGGAGAACATCGCCTGTGAACAGGCTGCACGCATGGTGGCGATGAAGTCTGCCACCGATAACGCCAGCGACATGATAGATGAGTTGCAACTCATCTATAACAAGGCGCGCCAGGCGGCGATTACCCAGGAAATTTCCGAGATCGTCAGCGGCGCTGCGGCGGTTTAATAAATTTACTGTAGGAGCGCCTTGCAGGCGCGAAGATTTTAAATTCTGAAATTATCGCGCCTGCAAGGCGCTCCTACACGCAGAAAGATTAAAGTTATGAGGACAAAATCATGAGTGCTGGCAACATTGTTGAAATTATCGGTGCCGTCGTCGACGTGGAGTTTCCACGTGACAGCGTGCCGAAGGTTTATGACGCCCTGAAGGTCGACGACGCCGACCTGACACTGGAAGTGCAGCAGCAACTCGGTGACGGCGTGGTGCGCACTATCGCCATGGGTTCCACCGACGGTGTTCGCCGCGGCCTGGAAGTGCTCAACACCGGAGAGCCGATCAAGGTGCCGGTGGGCGAGAAGACGCTCGGCCGCATCATGGACGTGCTTGGTAACCCGGTGGACGAGGCCGGTGATATCGGCGCAGAAACCAGCCTGCCGATTCATCGCGCTGCCCCGACCTTTGCCGAACAGGCCGCCACACTGGAAGTTCTGGAAACCGGCATCAAGGTGATCGACCTCATCATGCCGATCGTCAAGGGCGGCAAGGTCGGTCTGTTCGGTGGCGCCGGCGTGGGCAAGACCGTGACGCTGATGGAGCTGATTCGAAACATTGCCGTCGAGCACTCCGGCTACTCGGTATTCGCCGGTGTTGGTGAGCGTACTCGCGAGGGTAACGACTTCTACCACGAAATGAAGGAAGGCGGCGTTATCGACAAGGTGTCGCTGGTGTACGGCCAGATGAACGAGCCGCCAGGCAACCGCCTGCGCGTCGCACTGACCGGTCTGACCATGGCGGAACACTTCCGTGATGAAGGGCGCGACGTGCTCATGTTCATCGACAACATTTACCGTTACACGCTGGCCGGTACCGAGGTGTCCGCACTGCTCGGTCGTATGCCGTCCGCGGTGGGTTACCAGCCGACACTGGCCGAGGAGATGGGTGTGCTGCAGGAGCGCATCACGTCCACCAAGACCGGTTCCATTTCTTCGTTCCAGGCCGTGTATGTACCGGCGGACGATCTCACCGACCCGTCACCGGCTACCACTTTTGCGCATCTCGACGCGACGCTGGTGCTGTCGCGCCAGATCGCCGAGCTGGGTATCTACCCGGCCGTGGACCCACTCGATTCCACCTCGCGAATTCTTGATCCGAACGTGGTCGGCGCCGATCATTACGACACGGCACGCGCGGTGCAGGGCACGTTGCAGCGTTACACGGAACTCAAGGACATTATCGCCATTCTCGGCATGGACGAACTGTCCGAGGAAGACAAGCAGGTGGTGACCCGCGCGCGCAAGATCCAGCGCTTCCTGTCGCAGCCGTTCTTCGTGGCCGAGACCTTTACCGGTACGCCGGGCAAATACGTCACACTGAAAGACACCATTGCCGGCTTCAAGGGCATCGTCAACGGTGATTATGATGATCTGCCGGAACAGGCCTTCTACATGGTCGGTGGCATTGAAGAGGCGGTCGAAAAGGCCAAGACGCTTTAACGGCGCTTGCGTACTACACTATGGCTATGACCTTGCATGTTGAAATTGTCAGCGCTGAGGCCGAGATTTACTCCGGCACCGCAACGATGGTATTTGCTCCCGCCGAGATGGGTGAGGTCGGTATTGCACCGCGCCACACCCCGTTGTTGACCCGTCTCAAGCCGGGTGAGGTGCGGGTGCAGGCGCAGGGCGGCGAGGAGCAGTCCTTTTTTGTCTCCGGCGGCATGCTGGAAGTACAGCCGCACGTGGTTACCGTGCTGGCGGATACCGCTATTCGTGCCAACGACCTTGACGAGGCGCAGGCGCTGGAGGCCAAGGAGAGAGCCGAAAAACTGCTTGCCGACAAGAGTGCCGATATTGATTACGCCAAGGCCCAGGCAGAGCTGGCAGAATCCATGGCGCAGCTCGCCGCCATCCGCAAGTTACGCGAAAAACGCTGATGTCCGGTCAGTTTGTTGCCCAGGACAAGGTGATCTCGTTCACTTACTCGATTGTTGACGAGTCGGGTGAGATCATCGAACAGTCCGATCTTCCCATCAGCTATGTGCACGGCGGCAAGCATGACCTGTTTGAGAAGGTCGAGCAGGCGCTGGAAGGCAGTGTGATAGGGGATACCGTCGAGGTTAAGCTGACCCCTGAAGAAGGCTTCGGGCCGCATGACCCGGACCTGACCTATACCGATGACATCGAAAACGTGCCAGCCGAGTTCCGCCGGGTCGGTGCCGAGGTCGAGATGATGAATGACCAGGGCGATACCCGGAAATTCACCGTCAGCCACATCGGCGACGGCAAGCTGACGGTCGACGGGAATCATCCCATGGCCGGCAAGACCATCGAGTTCCACATCCGCGTGACCGATATCCGCGATGCCACCCCGGAAGAGGTCGCCGCCGGTATCAATCCCATGGAGATGCCGGTACTGCATTAGCCGTCGTCTGCAATGCCACCCGGGCTGAACTTGCACAGCCTGCCTCGAGCGCAGGGTGCCTTGCGCCCCGGACCGCGCTACATTTATCTCTGCCGTGCTATGATCTTGCGCATTCCAGCTTTGCCGTGTCTGGCCGATAGCTGCATGTATTGAAAGGAATTGTTCGCCTGATATGAAGCTGAGCATCATCATTCTCGCTGCCGGCCAGGGTACCCGCATGTGTTCCGGTCTGCCCAAGGTGCTGCACACCCTGGGTGGTCGCCCGTTGCTGGCGCATGTCATCGATAGCGCGCGTGCACTGGAGGCCACGGATATCCACGTGGTGATCGGTCATGGCGCAGAAAGCGTGCGTGAATCATTTGCCGATGCCGGTGTGCAGTGGGTCATGCAGGAACAGCAGCTGGGTACCGGTCACGCCGTCGCACAGGCCATGCCGGACATTGCGGATGACCACGTGGTGCTGGTGATGTACGGCGATGTCCCGCTGATACGCAAGGATACCCTGGAACCACTGTGTGCCACCGCGGCCCAGGGTTTCGTGGGTGTGCTGACGGCAGAACTCGATGACCCTACCGGCTATGGCCGCATCCTGCACCATGCCGATGGCAGCATCAGTGGCATTGTCGAGGAAAAGGATGCCTCGAGTCACGAGCGTGGTATCCGTGAAATAAATACCGGTTTTCTTGCCGCATCGGCGGGCGCACTGCGCCGCTGGGTCGATGCACTGGACAACAGCAACGCCCAGGGCGAATTTTATCTGACCGACGTGGTCGCGCGCGCCGTCAGCGACGGTGTCGGTGTGCGCGGAATCTGTGCGTCATCCATCGCAGAAGTCATGGGGATCAATGACCGCATGCAACTGGCGACCCAGGAGCGCAGTTACCAGCGCTGCCAGGCAGAAGCGTGCATGCGCCGCGGGGTGACACTGATCGATCCGGAGCGCTTTGATTTGCGCGGCACGCTCGCTGCCGGGCAGGATGTAATCATAGATGTGAATGCCGTACTTGAAGGTGATGTCCGGCTGGGGGAGCGCGTCAGCATCGGGCCGAACGTGGTGTTGCGCAATGTGCGCATTGGCGACGATGTTACTGTTCTGGCCAACTGCGTGATCGAGGATGCCGATATCGGTAATGCCGCACGCATCGGGCCGTTTGCACGGATACGCCCGGAAACACGACTGGCGGACAATACGCATGTAGGCAACTTTGTCGAGATCAAGAAGTCCGACGTTGCCGCGGGTTCCAAGATCAACCACCTGAGTTATATCGGTGACAGCAGCATCGGTCGCAACGTCAATATCGGGGCTGGCACCATCACCTGCAATTACGACGGCGCCAACAAGCACCGCACGGTTATTGGCGACAACGCGTTTATCGGATCCGACACGCAACTGGTCGCACCGGTTACCGTGGGTGACGGCGCAACCATTGGCGCCGGTTCCACTATCACGCAAGATGCGCCGGCGGCTGAACTGACGCTGAGTCGCAGTGAGCAGCAGACACGCAAGGGCTGGAAGCGGCCGGTGAAGAAGAAATGATAAATGTAGGAGCGCCTTGCAGGCGCGATCAAATTGGCCTTAATGATTCGTGCCTGCAAGGCGCCCCTACAATTTTTTTGGATAAAGGTTTGTTTTCATGTGTGGAATAGTTGGTGTCGCGGCGCAGCGTGATGTAATTCCCGTGCTGATGGACGGGCTGCAGCGACTGGAATACCGTGGCTATGATTCTGCCGGTGTAGCCGTGCAGAGCGACAGTGCCCTGCTGGAACGGGTGCGCAAGGTAGGCAAGGTTGCCGAACTTGCAAAGGCGCTGGTGGCCACGCCGGTCAGCGGCATGACCGGCATTGCGCATACGCGCTGGGCAACCCACGGCATCCCCAGCGAACAGAATGCGCATCCCCACGTGTGTCACGAACGGGTTGCACTGGTACACAACGGCATTATCGAAAACCATGACGCATTGCGCGAGCACCAGGTTGCTGCGGGTTACCGCTTTACCTCGCAGACTGATACCGAGGTCATCGTGCACCAGATCGATCATTATCTGGATCAGGGCAAGGACCTGCTGGCTGCAGTGCAGTTGACGGTTGCCGACCTGGACGGGGCATTTGCACTCGGTGTGATCTGCAAGGACGAGCCGGGCCGCCTGATTGCCGCGCGCCGTGGCAGCCCGCTGGTCATTGGTATTGCCGATGACGCCATGCTGATGGCATCGGACGTCGCCGCGCTGATTTCACAGACCAATGCGTTCGTCTTTCTGGAAGACGGTGACGTGGCGGATATCGCTCACGACCACATGGCTGTTTATGATGCATCCGGCCAGCGTGTCGAGCGCGAGACGCAGCGGTCCGCGCTGCGCCTGGATGCCACTGAAAAGGGTGAATACGCACACTACATGCTCAAGGAGATCTTTGAGCAGCCGCGCGCCATTGCCGATACGCTGGAAGGCCGCATTGGCAGCAACCGCGTGATGGAGGAGGCGTTTGGCGCCAACGCGGGCGAGATTTTCGACACAGTGAAAGGTGTGCACATCATCGCCTGCGGCACCAGTTACCACGCCGGCATGATCGGGCGTTACTGGCTGGAGTCACTGGCCGGCATTCCCTGCAGCGTCGAGGTGGCCAGCGAGTTTCGCTACCGTCGCCCGGTAGTACGCAATAATTCCCTGATCGTGACCCTGTCACAATCCGGCGAGACTGCCGACACGCTGGCCGGCCTGCACGAGGCACGTCGGCTCGGCTTCGGACATTCCCTGGCCATTTGCAACGTGGCGGAAAGCTCGCTGGTGCGTGAATCCGATCTGGTACTGATGACCCATGCCGGGCCGGAAATCGGCGTTGCCTCCACCAAGGCGTTTACCACGCAGCTGGTCGCCATGCTGTTGCTGACCATCGTGCTGGGCCGTCGCGGTAGCATGACGAGTGATACCGAGGCGCGTCTGGTCAACGAGCTGCGCAGTGTGCCCGGCAAGGTGGAGCATGCGCTTGCCCTGAACGACTCCATCCAGACGCTGGCCAACGGACACCTTGGTAACAAGCACAATGCACTGTTCCTTGGCCGCGGAGCGCAGTTTCCGGTGGCAATGGAAGGGGCGCTCAAGCTCAAGGAGATCTCCTACATCCATGCCGAATCCTACCCGGCCGGCGAGCTGAAGCACGGGCCGCTGGCGCTGGTGGACGCCGCCATGCCGGTGGTGGTGGTCGCACCTAACAACGATCTGCTGGAGAAGTTGAAATCCAACCTGCAGGAGGTACGTGCACGCGGTGGTGAGCTGATCGTGTTTGCCGATACCGATGTCGGCATCAGCAGCGAGCAGGGGGTGACGGTGTTG